>OJDY01000002.1_pt1 | contig 143985 bp, 141 predicted proteins | sample 1592931 | NCBI WGS metagenome assembly OJDY01 (sample SAMN05416734, study PRJEB24817) | seawater metagenome | isolation source: Sea water | place: Canada:Atlantic | collected 2013-07
AGGAGTCTCGTGGGCTCGGAGATGTGTATAAGAGACAGGGTCCAACCAGGGTGAGCTGCGAGGACTTTGATGCTTGATTTATTCAACTTGCGGGCCAATTCGTATGTGAAGTAGAGATTCGCAATCTTAGAATCTGCGTATGCCTTAGGAGCATCATATTTACGCTGTTCCCATGCAAGATCGTCAAAATTTACGTCACCGCTTAGGTGAGCGACGCTCGAAACAGTCACTATCCTAGAATTTGTAGTCGACTCTAACAGCGGCAACAGAAGCCCCGTTAATGCAAAATGTGCAAGGTGATTCGTACCAAACTGCAGTTCAAAACCATCTTCGGTAGTTGAATACGGCGGCACCATAACCCCCGCATTATTTATCAGGTAGTCCAAATTTTTGTATTTGCCGGCGAATTCCTTCGCAAAGCTTTTTACAGACGCAAGGCTCGATAGGTCAAGTTTCATCACCTCGACACTGGAGTTAGGAAATTCCTTCCGGATATCGGACGCAGCTGTTTGTCCTCGATCTATGCTTCGAACTGCAAGTATCACCACGGCACCCTTTTGGGCTAGCACTCGAGCTGTTTCCTTGCCTAGACCGGAGTTTCCTCCGGTGACAACGGCGATTTTGTCCTTAACATCTGTGATTTCTTCAGCTGTCCAGTTGTCTTTTTTCACATTCATCCTAAATAGAGAAAACTACTTAATGGGTGGATTGATCTCCTCCAGATGCTTTGAAACAGCATCGCCTATCTCAATCAGCACTCTTAATTGATCCGGTGAAAGCGCTTCTCCAAATAACCGCTTCACCTCTATTAGATGAACAGGAATTGTATTTTCTATTTTGACTCGGCCGTTTTCGGAGAGAGCAATATAACAACTTCTGGCATCGACCGGGGATTCTCTGCGATCAACTAAGCCTTTGCTTTCCATTCGGCTTAACTGGTGGGAGAGTCTTCCGTTTTCCCAACCAATTTTCTCTGCTAGATCTGTAGGACGTATTCCATCTTCTTGGGATGTATAGAGTCCGATAAGAACCTTGTACTCAGCCTCTGAGACTCCGCATTTTTGAGTTAAATTCGTAATAATTGGTGGCAAAAGACTCACTCTAAGTTGCTGGAAGGCCATCCAAGCCTCGACCTGCAAGTCATTTGCGAGGGCTGGTTTCATATACCAACCATATCAGCTTAGTTGACATGTCAGGTTTATTGGAGTACTTTGTTGACACATCAAATAAATATTCAAAAATGGCCACCTCACTTCGATTTGGTTTGAAAAATACGAAAAGCTAAGGAACCCCCATGTCATCACTACTTCACATCGTGGCAAGTCCATCTGGTGAGCGTTCAGTCTCCCGCGGAGTTTCTGAGGAGCACATCGCCGCTTGGAAAGAATTACATCCAGCAGGCGAGGTAATTCAAAGGGATTTAGTGAAAGATCCTGTCCCACATCTCGATGCAGAAGCGATCTATGCCAACCATTCACCTGCCGATCAGCACTCGCCATCAATGAGCCAAAAGCACGCTTACCGCTTGGGACTAATCAACGAGATTACAAAGGTAGATGAGATTTTAATTTCAACACCTATGTGGAACTGGTCTGTGCCATCGGTGCTTAAGGCGTATATAGATCAAATTATTGTTGGAGGAGAACTTGATGACAGAGGTGCTGCTGGCTTAGCAGGAAAGAAGATTACATTTGTTGTTGCGCAAGGTGGTTCTTACAAAGATGGAGCACCGCGCGCTGGCTGGGATTTTGCTACCGGATACCTTGAGCTCGTAGCTAAAGCACTAGGGGCTACTGATATCCAGACAGTTCTTGCTGAATTTACTTTGGCTGGGATCGCTCCTGGAATGGAGTCCTTAGTTGATGCAAAAAATGCCAGCGTCGCTTCGGCGAAACATGCTGCACGTAAACGCGCTGCTTAATTTTTCCTCGAAATAATCCACCCATCAAATACGGAGACTAATTGGCCACGAATACCTCTCGGGATGCCGCAAAAAAGGCAGCCCAAGCCGGCACCATGACTCCTAGGCAAATTTGGATAGTTCTCATAGGGCTCATGTCCGGAATGTTTTTGGCATCCCTTGACCAATATGTGGTGGGTGCGGCGATGCGGACGATCGCCGATGACCTTTCCGGTCTTTCGCTACAAGCTTGGGCAACCACGGCCTACCTAATAACCTCATGCGTCACTACCCCCATCTATGGCAAACTGGGCGACATTTTCGGTCGAAGGCCCTTGTTCATGATCGCGATCGTGATCTTCATCGTTGGTTCGGTGACCGCCGGCTTTGCAACCTCCATGGCTGAGCTGGCAGGTTTCCGAGCGCTTCAGGGAATGGGTGCTGGAGGGCTGTTCTCGCTGGCTCTCACAATCGTCGCCGACATAGTTCCGCCGAAAGAAAGAGCAAAGTACCAGGGCATGTTCCTGGCGGTCTTTGGAACTTCTTCCGTGCTGGGCCCGGTTGTTGGGGGAGCTCTTGCAGGCGCAGGAGAGATTCTATTTATTGACGGCTGGCGCTGGATTTTCTTGATGAACATTCCAATCGGTGCCGCTTCTCTATTTCTGGTGGTGACGTTCCTGCACATCCCGCATAACCCAAGACCTCAGAAGATCGACTGGTGGGGCGCGGTGACAATCGTGTTGGCGGTCGTCCCATTTTTGCTGATTGCCGAGCAGGGTCGCGAGTGGGGCTGGTCTAGCCCAATGGCGATAGCAATGTATGCAACGGGAGTCTTTGGAATTGTCAGCTTCGTCATGATTGAAAAGAAGATGGGTTCAGCCGCGCTAATGCCTCTTTATCTATTCAAGGAGCCAACTTTTGCTAGAACCCAGATCCTCGGTTTCATTATTGGTGTTGGACTGTTCGGCGGGATGATTGTACTTCCCTTGATCATCCAGGTCGTCTACGGAGCCAGCCCAACTGAAGCCGGCTTTTTGATGCTCCCAATGGTTGCCGGAATGATGACCGCAACTATTACCTCCGGACGAATTACCTCTAAAACGGGAAAGTACCGGATCTTCTTTAACACCGGAACCGCCGTGTTGTTCTTGGGATACCTGTTCATGCTTTTGATGATGGATGCCTCAACCCCAATTTGGTTCATCTCAATGGGGATGGTGATGATCGGCCTCGGATTTGGCCAGCTAATGCAGACCACAATGGTTGCGAGCCAGAATTCGGTTGCCGCGAGAGACATTGGTGTTGCTACCAGTTCCGCAACTTTCTTTAGGCAAATGGGCGGCACCTTCGGTGTCGCGGTGTTTATGTCGATCCTGTTCGGTCAGGTTGGGGACAAAATCACTAATGCCTTCCAGCGCACAGACGTCCGCGAAGGAATCGCTAGTGCCACTGGTGACCCGCAGGTATTGGCAAACCCGGACAACAGTGAAATTATCGATATTCTCCAGAGTGGACCATCTGGCGCGAGCCAGATAACACTTGATTCGTCCTTCTTGATAGGTGCAGATGACAGGCTGACGCTGCCCTTCAGAATCGGTTTTGTTGAGTCATCGCTCACTGTGTTCTTGGTCGCAATCTTCTTTGCAGGAGCAGCCTTTGTTATTAGCTGGTTTATCAAAGAGGTGCCGCTCGGCGAAAAGAGTGCCTCGCAAGAAGTTGCAGATGCGGCCTGATGGGCCACCTCGGGTCCGCTGAGAAACTTCCTGAGTAAAAGAGTTTGGAACTCTTCTAGGCCCGACATCGGCGCAGAAATGTGTCGAGTAGAACCATTCACCTCGACGAGTGGAAGCCTTCTGGGCTTAGAGGGGGACGCAGGGCGTGGGGTTGTTTGGGCAACGGGCTATGGATGGTGCGCGGTTAACGATGTCGCAATCGCTCAGGCTCGCTCCTTCGACTGCGACGATATCGATCCGATTCGGAAGGACGCTCCTAAGGCTAGTGCTGAACCAAAGGTCGACTTGGGGCCGCTTTTGGAGGTCGGTCTGAGCCTGTGTGAGCATATCGAGCAGTATCCACAGTGGGACTCCTTTTTGGGACTGCTTTATCTCAATTCCGCCCACGTTCGCCTGTGTCCAGGGCGGGTAAAAGGCGCAAATTTAGTGGATTTCCCGACACAGACGAACATCAATGGACCCCATGCTTATAACTGGGGGTCAAGGGGTCGCAGGTTCAAATCCTGTCAGCCCGACTGGGAAGTAGAGGCACCAGGTGGCTCGGGACACCCATTTTTACTCGTTTAGAAGCCGCCCAAGCGTTTCCATAGCAGCCCTGGCCCCACCGTCGGAAACGGGGCCGTAAATATCAACTGTGATGTTGATGCCTTAGCGGCCAAGCTGACGGCTGACGATGTGGCGAGGAATTCCTGAGCAGTCCGGAAAACCTGTACTCGTTTTTGTTACCCACGAGAAGAAATCTCCATTAGGCCTAGATGCGCCACGACTTTGGCGGAAGCCCTGGGGCTCAGCTTCCCCCCGGGTCGACTCCCTAGACTATTGCCTCATAGGTTTCCCTCCAATAGAAGGACTTTCGTGTCAGTCTCTGCCATCAAATGGACCCCCTCCGCTGTCATTGCCGCTGTCATGGCCGCTGGCGTCATTGCGGTGCCCTTGCAGGCCAACGCTGCTAACCTTCCCGAGAAGAGCGCGGAGGACATCATCGCCTTGATGGCATTGGAGCCCGTTGCTTTTTCTGGCACCGTCCTAAAGACCACGGACCTCGGCCTCCCGGAGCTGGAGATGAGTTCGTTGGTGAGCGATGAGATGGTGGCTCAGATGGAAGAGACCATGCCTGAGGGTTTCGAGGACTTCATCCCCCAGCTCATTGACGACAACACGATCACCGAAGCAATCTCGTTCCTGGCTGGCACTGACCGAGTGCGCGTCTTTGTTTCTAACGAGGGTCTTCGGGCGCAAATTCTTGACCCACTGAGCCAACGTGACGTCGTAGTGAACGCCAACGAAGCGTGGGGATATAACGCGAAGACCCAAACCGCCACGCACGTCACATTCGAGCAGCCGCTGGACTCCGCGGACTGGGACGATGCTGCGGCCTCACTCGAGGTGGACCTGTCTAACCCAAACACACTGACCGCCTATGTGCTCGAGCAAGCTGGCCCCAACACCACGGTCACGGTGGGGGATCCTCGCACCGTCGCAGGCCGCGCTAGCTACACCCTGGTGTTAGAACCCAACGATTCGGCGTCGCTTGTTGACTATGTGACGCTTTCTATCGATTCTGAAACGGGACTCGGGCTTTCTGTTCAGGTTTTCTCAACCCAACAGGAATCTGTAGCCCTGGTCGTGGAGTTCGAAACGCTCAACCTCTCGACCCCTGACGCGAGCCTCTTTAGCTTTAGGCCACCTCCCGGTGCCACCATCGAAGAGCCAGCCCTGCCCGCCGACTTTGAGGCGTCCCTGCGTCAACTCGCCTCTGGCGAGCTGGATGAGGGACAGAAGGAAGCGTTTGCGGGCGAGCTCTTCTCAATCTTCGGTGAAGGTCTCGAGCCACGTCAGATTGGTGAGGGTTGGGGCACGGTGATGGCTCTGAATAATCTGCCAGCGAGCTTCCCACGCGAGATGCTCGAGAGCGAATTGCTCAGTGGTCTCACCCTTCCCGTTCTCGGTGGCACTGTGTTGAGTACCCCACTGGTGAACGTGCTGGTTACAGACTCTGGTGAGGTTTATGCAGGCGCCCTCACTGTTCGGGCGCTGCTCGATATCGCTGCTGGCTAAGTGGGGGATACCGCAGCGCTCGCGCTTGAAACTCGGGGGCTAACCAAAACCTTTGGAAAGCACGACGCTGTGGCAAGGTTGAGCCTTCAGGTTCCCACCGGGTCAGTATTTGGGTTCCTTGGCCCCAACGGGTCGGGCAAGACCACCACCATTCGCATGCTCTTGGGTCTCGCCGAAGCTACCGAAGGTGACATCCGCGTTTTGGGGCACTCGATTCCCAGTCAACTTGATGTTGCCCTTCCCAAGGTCGGAGCCCTAGTCGAGGGCCCAGCTTTTTATCCCTACCTTTCTGGGCGCAAGAACCTTGTGCGCTTTGATGCTGCAGATCGGTTATCTAATCCCGCCACTCGGCGCGCTCGTGTCGAACAGGCGATCTCCCGCGTGGGATTGACCAATGCGGCTGACAAAAAAGCGGGCGAATATTCGTTGGGCATGAAACAACGCCTGGGGTTGGCCAACGCGTTGTTGAAACCCCGAGAATTGCTGATTCTGGACGAACCAACCAACGGCCTTGACCCTCAAGGGACCAGAGAGGTTCGCAACCTTATCCGTTCTCTCGCGGCCGAGGGGATCACCATTTTTCTCTCCAGCCACCTGCTCGGTGAGATCGAACAACTCTGCAGCCACGTGGCAGTCATGTCTGAGGGTCACCTTGTGGCCCACGGCTCTATCGAAGAGCTCCGACGGGGCACCTCGGCACGCATTGTTCTCGAAGTAGACAAAGTGACTAAGGCCCGCACCATCTTGAAGGGGTTTGGACTCACGCCTCCTACCGGCCAGGGGTCTCGGCTCACCGCGGAGGTGGAGGCAACCCTCGATGTTGCCGAGGTTAATGCCGCGCTGGTGTCGGCAGGGGTGAAGGTCAGCCACTTGGTCATCGAAATGCCGAGCCTCGAGGAATACTTCCTTGGCCTCACGGGAGAGGGGTTCGACGTTGCTCGCTAAATCGCTCAGTCTTTCCCTGATGCTCTCAGAGCTGCAGGTGATGTTCACCCGCCGCCGAACGTGGGCCATGCTGGGCGCCATTGCTCTCATTCCGATCCTCTTGGCCCTTGCGGTCTATCTCAGCGCTGATCGTCTAGCACCTGGTGAAGGTCCACCCTTTGTCGACCGCGTGACCCAAAACGGGATGTTCACCGGGTTTGCTGCGATGTTGCTCGCCATGCCACTGTTCTTGCCCCTCACTGTTTCGGTGGTTGCGGGGGATACCATCGCTGGCGAAGCGGGGCTAGGCACACTTCGCTACCTTCTAATTGCACCCGTGGGCCGGATTCGACTGTTGGTTGTCAAATACCTCGGCACTCTTGCGTTTGTCAGTGTGGGAACGATCACTCTGATGGTGGGAGGCGCCCTAATTGGAGCACTGCTCTTTCCAGTGGGACCGGTCACTCTGCTCAGTGGTGACGTCATAGGCCTTGGCGAGTCGCTTGGCCGCATGGCACTCGTTGCCCTTTACGCGACAATCTCCATGATGGGGATGCTGGCACTTGGTCTCTTCATTTCCACTCTGACCACTATTCCGGTCGGTGCGATGACTGGCGTTCTTGTGGCAAGTGGTGTCAGCCAAATCCTCGATAACCTGCCCCAGCTCGCCGTCATCCATGAGTTTCTCTTCACCCATTACTGGCTGGATTTTGCTGACCTTCTTCGCGACCCGATCGAGCTTTCTAGTATGAGCTCCAACCTGGCCTTGCAAATGGGTTACCTCGCGCTTTTTGGCGCTCTTGCCTACAGTCGCTTCAGCACCAAAGACATTCTGAGTTAGCCAGCACATGGCAACACCCATTGGCGTTTATCTCGCAGAATTTAGGAGCAGCACCGCTCGGCTGGTGGGGTCGCACGCCTGCCGCCTCTCCCAACTTGCGCACACGCCGTCGAAGCCCGGGCCACAGCGGCATGCATTAGCGCGGGCTATCGCCAACGAGTTTGGGCACACGTTTTATCTAACCTGCCAGAATCACCAAACGCCAGAGCAAGAAGCGGCCAGCGGTGGCCGCGAGCCTGGCGTTCTCATTGATCATGGTCAAGGCCACCTCAGCATGATTGCGGACTAAAACAATCTCGAATTCGCACACGGGGACGATGCCAGGTTTGACTGGATTCTTCGCTCGAAACGGCTGATGTGTTAGTCCGATAGGACCGGGATGGACCGAGTGCGCAAACGGCGCTTGGTTTCTATCGTGGAGCCGATGGCCATCGCTGCCCCAATAATGATCAGGTTCTTGACGATGTACTGGCCCTCCAGTGTCAAACCCCACGGGAACACGGTAAAGCACACTTCAGGGAGTAGCGCTAAGGGCAAGAATGTCCCTGGCATTTGAACCGTCAGCAAAAAGATGGCTACCCGGGTTAGTCGGGGAATCAAAAAAGTGACTCCAATGGCTACTTCCCACCAGCCCAGGGCCGGAACCACAATCTCGGGGGTCCACCAGTACACCGTCCGGGCCAGCAGTTCTGCTGCTGGCGAGAGGCCCAGGGGTTTCAGCAATCCGAACCAGATGAAGATGACACCAATCCCCACCCGCAAGAAAGGCAGCCCGATGCGACCCATCAGCCCTACGACGGCGTCATCTAGTTCACGCAAGCGTTGCTGAATGTTGACCATGGATCTAGGATAAATAGCGAGGCTGTGGGAATCTGGTGTGTTCGTCCGTGGTTGGTTCCGGTGCACCAGAACAGGGATTAGGCGGTTGAGGGTTCGGGCCGCTGGAAACCTTTTGAACCGGGGGTGTGCGCGCAACCCTGGGCTACGGGGTGTCCTGTCTACCTGTATCGATGTTTACCCTGCCCCGTATTGATGGCGGAAGGGGGGCTTAGTGCTCATCGCTGGAGTCCTGCGCTTATTGGAAGCTAGCTATTTAAGCGACACTGATGAATGTCGGGACCATCGCGGGGAACGGGGTTCTGGAATGCCTCTGCCTCCCCGTCGGGCTGACCAATAATTTGGGCGGGGGCTAGCCCTCACAGTGCGCGTCGACGTAATCCCATTCTTCGGTGGGAAAGTATTCGGCGACCAAGTCAAAAACCTTAGGGTCGTTGGTTTTTATCCAATCGTGAGACCAATGGGAGTTTTTGAAACGGGGACCCCCATCCATGATGTAGCCCTCGACAACCTGAGCCCAGTATTCGGCCACAAGGTGACTGGTGTCCTGCTCGGTGCCTTCAGACAGATTTTGTTCGTAATTTCCGTAAGACCCCTCATCGATGGCGGCCAGAGCGAGCGGTACTATCTGAGCGAAAAAATCTGTGTCATTTTCGTGCTCGAACACGATGTGTTCAATAGTGTGAGCCAACTCGTGAATGACGGGGTTTCCTCCTGGAACGTTGTTTCCTGGGTAACAAAGCCATTCGGCGTTTGCCGTCATGGCGGCATCATTCATACTCATAGCGAAACCTCCTGGCTCATCAGTGCCCTGAAATTCCGGCAGGGTGTCGGTGGTTTCGGTGAACAAGGAAATTCTGACGTGGTAGTCCCGAAGTATCACTCGAAACTCTGGTCGAGCCGAAGTCATGTATTCAACCGCATCGCGAGCGGAAAGCAAGGCTTCCGGGGCGACGTCGTCCCCAGCTACAATCATTACCCCTCCGCCGGTGATGTATTGGGTGTAATGTTCAAGGCCCTCGGGGGAGTTCGCAGGGATGACCTCGCGGCCTGTTTCGACATAGGCGAAGGTAGGCCAGTCCGCAGAATGTCCTGAAAAGCGACCTTCTTCCCTAAAGATGTCGTCCAGCGCTAGCCTGACTGGTTTCAGGTTCCCCTCCCCATCGCGGTGGTTACACAGCGCGGTGTGAAGCGTAACAAACTGCTCCCACCGTATGTCCCAATCGGCGTAGCGAACCGTATCGAAGGGTTCTGGAGTGCTCAAAGACATCAATTCGGCGGTGTTTTCCGTGAGCCGATAATTAAAAGCACCGACCGTGGCTACTTCGCCCGCACTTGAGGTGTAGTTGAAGGGACTCTCACGACGCGATTGATAGTGCTCTTGGAGTAGGGCAAAGAACTCCTCGGCAGGAACTTCTTGTGCTTGCGCATCGAAACCGCAGTTGGCGGAAAGAGAAGGAGCATCGGAGGCGGGGGCAGTATCCGGAGCGCCAGAGGAGCTCAACCCACTGTCCGGGGCGCAACCGGAGAGAGTAACCAAAGCGACCAGTGACACCAGGGCAGCAATTTTAACCATCATCGTCGCAGGTTACACGCAAAAGCCCGACAGGGCTGTAGGGGCTGGTAGCCCTCTGAAAATTCACCTAAATAAACCTGCTGGAGCCTTATCGCTGCAAAAAAACATAGCCACTGTGATCGCCAAAGCCGCCAGCGGGGTCATAACGACAACGGGATGGATTGTGAGGGAGATGAGCAGAGTAAGCAACATCAGGATGATCTGGTCAATAACTTTGTCCTCGCGAGTTTTCCGTGGGATGGTTGCCGTATGTTAAAAAACCTGTGTGTTTTTGCTTCTTTTTTATTGCTCGGCGGATGCGCTGTGTTGCCCGGGGTTAGTCCGAATGGTGAGCCGGGTCCAGGTGGAGGACAGGCGCTGGAAATGAATGAGCCGGGTCCAGGTGGAGGACAGGCGCTGGAAATGAATGAGTCTCTTGAATGCAAGAAGGCTTTGTATTCAGAAAGGCCAGAACCGGTGCGAGAGGACAAAACTTTCGTCTTCTCGAAATATTTTTGGCAAGGGGAAGAGCGACTCTGCTTCAACGTGTACGAAAGCGAAATCATCGACGATCGCATAGAGGGTCAGGTTGAAGCACTCTTTGTCGGTCTCGAGGAGGAATTTGGCCTCGGGGTGCCCATAAATTTGACCTTAGTAGATCAAGTAAATGCCTCGGCCGAGACGTTGCACCAGGTTAACTTGGACGACTGCGCAACATACAACTTTTTGCAGGAGAGCGAGCTGGAGGATTGTGCGGAGGGCTCGGACGACTGGGGTAATCGGTCGAACGCTGCGGGGGTCGGCTGGGAACAGGTTGCAAACGGCGGAAATGTGGCGTTGTTCTCTGACTTCTACGAGGAGGCCGGGCACGAGCTATCAATCAAGGTTTTTGCGCACGAGTTCTTCCATGTTCACCAATTTGGGACGTTGTACTACTTCGAAGAAGAAGATCTCTTTGGTATCCCCAAGGCGTGGCTTGAAAAGCCCGAAGAAACTGTTTGGGACGACAACCCCTCGAGAGCGCACATAATGCCAAATTGGCTGGAGGAAGGCGGGGCTGAATTTGCGGGACCCATTTTGGCAGCTCAGTTTGATGACTCAATTAGCGCTCGAGGGTTTTTTGAGGAGAGCTTGGACGAGGCTCGAAACGTTATTTCAACAGCAGCGTCCAAGGGTGACGAAGTATCCCTGCAAGATTATGAGTTCGCTGGACGTTTGTATGAATCCGATCAAAACCCGAACAACGGGGTAGCTCGCGAATTTGCCTTTCAATACACAGGAGGCCAATGGGCCCATCTGTATCTTTGGTCCTTAGACGATCAGAATTATGAAAAACTAATGGTCGGTTTTTATGAACAGTGGGCGGAAACGGAGAACGCCAACCCGGGAAGCGGTTGGGAAGTCTTGTTCGAAGAATTATTCGCGATGCCGGTTGAGAAGTTTTACCGAGACTTTGACGCTTTCATGCTCGAGGAAAGAGCTGAGCAAATCAAGATATTACCCTCCGACAACGAAATTCGAGCCAGGGAGTTGGCTCGTTAGGCTCCCGCCGAGTATCTGTGAGCGCCATCGTGGTGGTAGATCATTTGCTACGCAATCTCGTAATGAGAAGCTTTCTGAGTTTGAGCGTTGCTTCGTTGTTTCTGTTGGTGCTTGCGTGTAGCGCGGGGGCAGGAGGCGGTATTGAAGCTCTGGGGCGGCTACTGAACGAGTAAAAATGGGTGTCCTAAAAGGGTGTCCAAGCAACTCACTAGCAGCCACTCTCGTTTGTCAAGGCCACACTTAGAGCTGGTATATCCGCGGTCACGGAGCCGGCGAAATGAGGGCAATTTTGCCTCCTGAAGCTTCCCACATGTTTTGGGGGGTACCCTCAACCGGTGCGGACTTCATGTTCCAAGAAACAGCAGCATCGAGTTGCGACCACTCATCACTGGTGAGCGGACTTTCGCTTACAGCTACTACTAATACAGAAATCTCTATGGCCCCTTCGTAGGGTCGTTCGCCATGGATCTCGACGATATCTTCAATGCTCACGGAAGTTCTTTCCTCAGCTCGAAAACACGTCGCGTATATCCAATCCGAAGAACCATCAATTGGGCAAGTAGCGAAGGAATCGTTTGTTGACACTTGCGATACTCCACGAAATACGGTGGTGTCTGGCACTTCACTGGCGGGCAGTACTCCCATCATGTACTGCTCAAGATGCCCTAGCGGCCGATCTAGTCCAGCGTTCCCATTGTCACCGAAGAAAGAAGTTTTGTAGCTGCCATCTGCTGCAACCGTGAGCGAATCGCTGCTAAAGCCACCGAGAATTCCATCGGCTGAGGAAACACCCCAGTGACCTCCTGTCACCTCGCCATTGAATTTTTCTTGGATTGGCAGCAAATCTGCACCACCCCAGAGGTGCAGCACCTCGTGAGTAAAGGAACCAGAAGTCAAGAATGGAACAGGATCAACGTGCAAAAAATTGTCCATGGTTGGAAAGGTTACGAGACCGCGAAGGCGTCCGGCTGAGCCGTAACAGCTCGCTGAAGACCAGATTGGCTGCCCCAAGCCAGCCACATCATTACTGATCTGAACTGACATGCCAGCATATTCGACCTGAGTAGTTTTATCATTGCCGACAAAGGCGATTACGTCGTAGTCGTCAGCCACCACCTCGTAAATAGCCTGGCCAAGACTAAAGACATAGCCATCGTCGTGTATTCCGGATAGCTGTTCCGTATCAAAATCCGGATTCAAGGTGTCCGCTCCGCCTTTTTGAAGTAGCTGCAGGTACCGCCCCGATGGATCACGAGAGAGTTTGAAATCGTTCTCTTCAGCCGGTGGCTGACTCCTTTTGTGGTGAAAGGAATCCTTCATGTGCAACTCCTCGAGATGCGGGAGTTTGAGAACGGGTTCAATATCACACGAAGCCCTATTGCCAAGCGCAGAGATTCGTTTGAGACTAGGTATGGCTACCAGATCATTCAATGAACGGAAGGCATTAGGCAGCACGATGGTTTCAAGTTTTTGCAAAGCAAACAGTTGTTCCACGTGGGAAAAGAACCCGGCGGCGCCGAGGTCGAGGAACCTTAAATCTGTGAGTTCATGAAGAAACCTGAAATCCCTCCCCAAGGGCTTCCAGCCGAGTCGGAGCCATTGAAGGCAGGTGAGATATTCCAGACCCTCATATGATCTGAGAGAGTCACTTCGGACATGGTCACCTAAAGACCAGTCTGAGAACTCGAGTTGAAGAATCGACGTCAAATCGGTCTTGGTAATTTGCTCGAACTTTTTACCGGTTATCAGTTCTAGATTGAATTGACCGTGACTAGATAGATTTACATCAGGAAAAGCTGACGAGTTTTGACATTTTGAAGAGCTGGAATCAGGACGCCATTGCTTGCCCCATGCGAGGGTGGTCTCGTACCCGTCAGCAATAAAATCCAGTACCGGAACATCAGGTTCTTCATCCGCGAGGGTCGATTCCTGTTCATCCGCGAGGGTCGGTTCCTGGGCGCTGCACCCGGAAACGAGAACAAACGCCACCGCAATGGTGAAAATAACGGGTATTTTCATGTACCCACTCCCAATTCCTGACGCAACCTCAGGTTATCATGCTGACCGGTTTTACTTCCCCGCGTCGGTTGAAGCTGTCGCCGGCCATCTCTACGTCGCCGAGTTCAAGTTTCCTAATCGGACTCTGGCTTTCTCCGAATAGGCCTGTAGCCCACCACTTTGCAGATAGGCGCACTTCAAGGGTTTGACTCCTCATGCGTCGACAATTCTGGTGCGATTTTTGTGCAAAGTTTTAAACTGGAAGAGTTTGGCCTGAAGAGAGGTGTCCTCCGGTCGCAGGTTCAAATCCTGTCAGCCCGATTGGGCGTGAGCGGTTTGGGGACAATAACCCTCTAAGTACCCCGTTAGTTAAATGAGCTAGGATTCGCTTGACCTTCAAGATTGGATTCATTGAAAACTAAACCGCTGACATTGACGTACATCTCCTTAATCACTGCGGGGCTTTTATTGCTGACTTCCTGCGCGACTGTGAGCGATGAACCTGCTGCAGACTTAGCTCTTCCATCGCCAACCGAGGAGAAGATGGCCGCTATTGAGGAAGAAGTCTCTTCCCAGCCCGGGTTTGCAGAGGCGCTCGAGTGTCCAAAATCTCCGATCCCAGAAAGCCAACTGAGCCTGGTTAACTTTTCGGATTATCCAGACGATGAAATCATCAATTGCTTTAATTTTGCGGTGAATAAAATTGCCGACATGCGAACTGACGTAATGATGATTATCTACCCAGTGGGGCCATTTCTTTCCGGTGAGGTGAAGGATAATGACACCGATTATCGGGGTGCTGGTTTTGAGCCGGTAGTTACAGCGGACCAAAGGGACTCGATGGCTAGCTCGCTGGAGAGCTATTTAGAACCTGCTTGCGGCGGGGAATTTGCGACATACCAGGCTCGCCAAGTATCACGCTTTGCCGAATTGGGCGGAGGGCAGCAGGTGGCTGGTGCTGGCGGTGGTTCGGATGAGTGTGCGAAGAAGCGATGGATGATTTTGAGCATTGATCCCGACAGAGCACGCCCTTCCAGAGAGCTAGTTACAACTTTTTTTCACGAGGTGTTCCACACAGTTCAAGCCGGTGCCGGACAGCCCTGTAATTACTCCGGTGCGCCAGCAGTTGATGATCAATTTTGGATTCATGAGGCTGGTGCATCGTTCTTCGGATACGAGATGGCGGCTGAACTTGCGGACTTAGACTCTTCATTGGTGTGGGGTGCTCACATGCGCTTTGTTTCCGATTTGCTGGGGAACCAAGAAGTTGGCTCTGAGCTGGCGGATCCCGCCATCGCCGAAAAGGGCGCTATAGCGTTGCGGTTGCTCGCTGAGCGAGGGCAGCTAGAAACATCCGAGGTTATGGACGGGTCTTTGTACCAGAACTGCGGAGGACAACCCGAGGCCTTTAGTCCGCAAAACCTTCAGGTTGCAAAAGATTATTGGTCTGATTATTCAGAAGTTGGTGCGTTTGATTTTAGGTTTTCCGAAACCGCACTGACTCAGTAGCATCCGCGGCCCTGGAGAGGGTAAAACAGAGCAGCCCCCGACCAGCATGTTCCCCCGGATGTTCCCCACAAACCTGCGTTTTGGGTCCTTCGTCGGGCTTCGTTGACATCCGGGTCTCAGGAAAGTCCGCATAAACGAAGGCAAGCGAACGTCAGCGAAGGTCGCGCCTAAAACTGGGGGCCAAGGGGTCAAGGGGTCGCAGGTGCACATGCGCTGAGCTCGACTGAAGGTATGTGGCTTGCTCAACCTGTCTGCGCGGACCCAGCGCTCGGCCGGCATCTAATCTGGGCCCCTGGTGGCGGACCACTTAGGCTAGTGCTGGGGACTCAGTTATTCTCCGGTGAGGAGCAGCTAATGATTGCCGTGTCAGGAGCCCTCAGTGGGGACGTTGTCCTGGTTACTGGTGCCGGGCGTGGGATTGGATTGGGCATCGCCAGCGCAATGTCAGCTGCTGGCGCGAAGGTGGCGATGGTGTCCAGGAGCGTCAGCCAACTCGAAGAAGCCTCACGGAGTGTCCCCGGCTCCGTGGCGGTGCCGTTCGATGTGTCTGATTTTTCGGGGCTTTCGGGACTTGTTGATCGCGTAGAGAGCCACTTTGGGGCACCGGTAACCACGGTTGTGCACGCTGCCGGCATTCACGCCCGGCACAAAGCCGAAGACTTTGACTTGGATGTGTGGCGAAGGGTCATCGAAGTGAACCTTGTTGCCCCGTTTGCCCTGTCTCAAGAGATTGGTCGGCGCCAGCTGGATGCTGGCCGGCCCGGCCAACATATTTTCATTGGCTCTCTCACCAGCTTTATCTCGATCCCTGAGACATCCGCCTACACGGCCTCCAAATCGGGGGTGTTTGGAGTGGTCCGAAGCCTGAGTCAAGAGTGGTCGGGGCGGGGCATACGCGTCAACGGGATCGCGCCTGGATATGTAAGAACTGAGCTAACGGAAGCGGTGTTTGCCGACGCGGAGCGCTCGGCACGGAACCTCGCGCGCATCCCCATGGGACGCTTTGGTGTCCCCGATGACATTGCCCAAGTTGCGGTGTTTTTGGCCTCCCACCAGTCGTCTTATGTCACGGGTCAGATGCTCCCCGTTGATGGTGGGTGGCTTTCAGCGTGAGGTGACGGTCACTACTGATGAACACTAGGGCGGTATCTGACGCTGCACGCCTGGTGGTGTGAACTGGAGCGCTGTCGCGCACGGGAATGGTGTCTGGGTTGCGGTTTCTTCCAACGGGGCGAGCCAGGTGATGCGGAGCGTCGCCACTGCCAGTGCTAGTGCTAGTGGTGATCCTGGTGTGCCAGGCATTTTCCTCACCGAAAAGGTCTGCGTGGGTGTCTCATGTCATCGAGGCAGAGGCCCGACATTCGCTGAAGCGCCTTAAATTTCGCTCCCGCTGAAACGGTGAGACTTGCCGCTGTGACTAACCTCGGGCGGCTCTTTTCTCCAACGTTGGACCCTCATAGGGTGCCGTCAAAACCAAAGAATCAAAGTCGAAACCAGCAGGGCAGCCGGAAGTCACTACCTCATAAAACATGGCGCCACCCGCGAAACCGGAGTCGGGTTCAAAATATTCGGCATAACATAGGCCGCTTACATAAAAGATTGCCGCTGGTCCCGACACCACCGCGGTGTCTCCGCTGGACAGTACTAGGCGGGTTTCTCGCAAATTTCCTGTCATCACATAAGCGGTTTCGTAGCCAAACTCTTGCGAATAGGCCGATGTGATGGTCATCGCCAGTTTTGCCCCGGTGATGGGGGCCCCCGAGGAATCTACGCGGCTCTCCCACTGGTCTTTCGAGGTTTTATGCACTTCGTGAGTGAAGCAGTTGAGGACGTCACGGAGTCCATCAGCTTGCACGTTGTAAAAGTAGGTCCCCGTGCTGTCAGTCATGCCCCGACACTCGTCAAGTTGAGACTCCACGTTGTTTGCTGCGATAAACCAGCCCAGCGCCCGGATTGGGCTGGCATCATTAGCGATCCCAATAGGCCGCCTTTCGCCTTCGATGTGCTCTTCACCCAGCTGCTCAATGAGGCAACTAGGTGCCACATGGTAGTGATAATCATCTCCTCGCCCCGCATGACCGCCACAACTGTCAAGTTCTCCCATCTCCGCGGTGTGGGTGCGAATCTCTGCCTGTGTCCAGGGGCTAAACAGGGGAACACCATCAACCGCGACGCCAATTGCCCCCGCGTCCGGCACGATTGGTGTTGCAGCAAGCGTGGGAAAAAGGGGAAAAGAAAACTCGTAACTGTGGGGGCGGGGGTACTGCTGATTAGTGGCTGTGATTCCTACCATCACGTTTGCCAAGTTATCGGGCAGCCCATTAGAGCTGAAAGTGACATGGGTGAGTGAGCAGCTAAGAGCAGTCACCCGATCGGTGTAAGTATCTTGACTACACAGCTCGCTTCCGATTTCCTGGACAGCAGATTCCTGGGGCTCCGCCCGAGGTATCGCATTGTTTTCCAGGGCCTCGCTCGGAGAGTCCTCCAGCGAAACACTCTGACCACAAGCGGATAACGCCACAACGGCAAGTGCTCCGAACGCTCCAATCCTGAGTAATGAGCGCAATGACTCCATGGAAGTATGTCGTCTTTTTTTTCTCTTCTCAGACTCACGACCTAGCACATAGAAAAAACTATCACCTCGTGCAAAAGTTCTGAATCATTGGTGAACTTCCCGTGCTGGGTCCAACCGGATAGCTTCCTCTGGGTGCGGATAGGTAAATCCATGGGGCGCCCACACACCAACCGAGAGCTTCTTTAGCTCTCGGTGTGCGCAAAACTCATGGGTTTTGCCCCCTTCGGGCCTGGACCGCGACTTATAGTGTTGCGGCGGGGAGGCCCATACCGATTAGCGGGTGTGAGGCGAGCTCATAACCCGTCGGTCACGGGTTCAATTCCCGGCCGCCTGGCAACGCAAGGCCCAATAATCAGTGGTCAAGAGGTTGCAGGTTAAAATCCTCTGAGCCCGGCTGGGAAGCAAGGGCAACAGCTGGCCTCGAACACCCTTTCTAATAGTTTGGAAGATTTCCCAGTGCTTCCATCGCGGCCTTCTCCTCATAATTCAGAAACGTGGCCGTCAATATCGACTGTGATGTTGCCCCACCCGTTAACGACAGTGAAGCAGGAGCCATAGCCCCTGCTTCACTATCTTTGGGCTCTAGGAAAGAAGAGCGGCTGCGTCCACATCAGCAGGCACGAGGACTGCGTCAATAACGTGAATGACACCATTTGATGCTTTGACATCAGTGGCGGTGACCGTCGCGGAGTCATTCAGGCGGACGTTGTCGCCCACGTGGACGGCAACGGTGGAGCCTTCAACGGTGGCAACGTCACCCGTGCCAACATCAGCAGCGTGAACTTCGGCACCCAGCACGTGGTAGGTCAGGACCTTCACGAGGGTGTCGCGGTTTTCTTCCTTCAACAGGGCGTCAACCAATCCAGCGGGCAATGCAGCAAAAGCTTCATCAGTGGGGGCGAAAACCGTGAACGGTCCGGCACCTTGAAGGGTCTCGACCAGGCCAGCAGCGGTCACTGCTGCAACCAGGGTGCCAAAAGAACCAGCAGCTGACGCAACAGCGACAATGTCGCCTAGCTCGGTGGTTGAGGTGGCGGTGTTATCTGAGTCACTCATGTATTTCTCCTTGTTAGCCGCACAACAGAGTACTTTTCTCGCGACGCGAGCGAAGCAGTTGGCGACCTACCGCCAAGCTAGCCGAGGGAAAGATAATTTAGCTGTGATGCATCGCGAGGGACTATGGGGGCGCCAGGGAAAGACTTCCTCGCCAGTACTTCTTTTTCTAGTTAGTTCTCACCCCCGCGAACTGACACGGTTTCACCCCGTTTGATGCCGCTACGGCTTGCCCGCTAGCACTCGCTGATTGCGTATTGCGATTGTTGCGACCGAATTATTGACCGAACGCCGATCAGCGCGGTCGAGTAGAGCAAGTGGTTAGCGTTTACGGAAGCAAAGGGCAGGTCGGTTGGCTTCCTTCTCCCCGGCCCGCGGGGTTGCTGCCGTCAGGGCATACCGTACCGGTCAGGTTTGCGCCCGTCAGATTCGCCTTGGTCAGATTCGCGCCCACCAGGTTCGCACCGGTGAGGTTCGCCTTGGTCAGATCCACGCCGACCAGGTTCGCACTGGCCAGGTTCGCACCGTGAAGGTCACATCTAAATAATCCTGCGCCTAAAATAAGCGGAATTTGAGAGCAGTCCTTCGTCGCGGCGCCCACCGTCGCCGAGGCGGTGTCACCACCGACTGACATCGTCTGCATCACCGTGGGGAGCAAAGACTCGAAACGTGCGGCACCCGTTACGGGGGCAGGAATTCTCACCACCGTTACATAGTTCATCTCATACATCCCATCGCCATCAGCATCCGACTGCTGACTGACCGCAACAACCGCATCACCCCTCTTGGCAGCACTAATTAACGCTGTCGCTTCGGTCTGGTTGAAACGCATCGCAAACTTGTAAACATCAGGCGGTGAAATAGTCCACTTCGTGTTGAACATCCGCCACTCTTTCTGTTCAACCTCTTGAACACCCGCCATTACTCTTGCAGTGAAATGATCGGAACCAGGAGCGTCATCCAGCTCATCATCCCAGTCAATTTCCAAGACTAAACGGCGGCCATCGGCGGACATTGCCACGGACACCGGGACATTCGCGTCCGGATGGCTCTGTACCTTCGCGGCATCAGCACCCAAGTCATAAGGGACCGACAACACGGCAAAACCCAGCCCACCCAAAACCACCCCGGTCACCGCAATAATGGCAAACCATAATCTCGCACTTTTAGTCATGTTCTGAGGTTAGCAAACCCGCAGAGAGCTCCCCAGGGGTTATCAGCCAAAGTAATAGACCCTGAATTTCGCGGGTGCCCGCGCATGCCTGGGCTCAGGGGTACCCTGCGACTTGTCTGCAGGTGGAGCTGAAAGGAGCTCTCGTTGGTCTCGAAGTAGCTTCGGATTTTGGTCGCGGCCGAGTGTCTGAGAGCGGAGGGGCGTTCAATCGGCAACACAGTATTTTGGGCGCTGTTTGGATAGCCTTTTGATTTTTTGGGAGCCACAAGGTTTCCCGTCCGCCCACACGAGAGCGATCAGCCTGCCAAGCGAGTCGGTTTATCACTGTTCGGTCTTACTCAAACCACGTGTGCGGCTTCGCGAGCGCGGAAAAATCATGATGCTATATTGAGAAGTCGAAAGAAAAGTTGGTGTTTTGGAGCTCTTTGATCTTGTAGGTGGGTTGCCGTTCCACCCTCTCATAATCCATCTCGTCGTCGTTATGGTCCCGCTGGCGTCTTTGGCGATGACTGTGGTTATATTCTTTCCCAGCCTTCGCAAACCGTTTGTTCCACTTGCGGTGGGCATGGCAGTGGTTGGAGCTGTGTCCTCTTTTCTAGCGGTGGAGTCGGGCGAGGCGTTGATGGCCCGAGTGGGGCATCCGGGGGATCACCAGGCTCTTGGGGAGCGGGTGCTTCCTTTTGCCGTTGCCTTTGCATTGGCAAGCCTAATTTGGGCTCTGGTTTCTCGGGGCACGCACCCTCGCGCCCTTTGGGTAGGTCGGGTGCTTGGTGCTGTAGTGGTGGTGTTGGCTGTTTTGACAACTACATTTACTGTGCTGGCAGGACATTCGGGAGCGCAAACCTCGTGGGAGGACAGAATTTCAGCGGAGGCTCTCGTCGACGAACCTGTGCCTTTGCCTGTTGTCAAAGAAGCTCCGTCTGACGATGAAATAAAAAAACAGGTGGCAGAGCCTGACGACTCTTCCCCCAGTACGTTCGCCATGGAGCATGTGGAAATGAATGACTCAGCTGATAGTTGCTGGACCGTGATCGACGGTTCGGTTTATGACGTCACTTCTTGGATTGATCAACACCCCGGAGGTGCGAAAGGAATTTTGTCATTGTGTGGGGTTGACGGAACTGCCCACTTCAACAGCCATCATGCAAAAGATCAGAAGGTTGCGGTGACTCGGGAGGAGTATCTCCTTGGTTCTCTTGAGGTAACCGAGCCGTAAAGTGCGATCCGCAACCAGGGAAGGGTCTCCGGCTGTAGCGAGAAACTCTGCGAAAAAAGCCAGAGTTTGAGACTTAGCTCTATATGTGTCCGCCAAGATACTTAATTCCGTTATCGCAAGCGACGGTTACGACGCGTTTGCCTGGTCCTAATTGAATTGCCAAATCTAAAGCTGCCACAACATTAAGTCCCGTTGATCCTCCAGCCAAGAGGCCTTCTTGTTTAGCTAGCGTCCGACACATCTCAAATCCTGCTGTCAGCACTTTCCAATAAAAGCGCGTCTGCTCCGTAAGTGCGGATTGCTTGGATTTTGCTTGCCGCGAATGCGGTGGATGTGACCGCGGTAAATTTTAGGCCCAAGATGGACGACACAAAAGCAATAGACGTGCCTGTGCTGCCACCTGTGTATTCACAGATTCGGTCACCAACTTTTAGGTCCCCGCGATCCAAAGCCTTGCTGATAACGCCGAATGCCATTCGATCTTTATATGACCCAGTCGGGTTGTTGCCTTCGCACTTGATCCAAACTTCGGCAGAATCCGCTGGAACGATAGAGCCGAGACGCACGAGTGGGGTTCTTCCAATCGCCGCGATCAAACTCATAGTTTTAACTCTTCATAGTCAACAATTTTAATATCGCTCAGCGATCGTCGTGGCCGATGGGGATGCCAGGTCCTCCTCTTTTAGGTGGTTCCTGAGGGTTTCCATGGCTGCTTTAGCCCCACCAAAGTCAACGGGTCGCAGGTTCAAATCTTGTCAGCCCGCCTTGGAAGGGGGGGTCTTTCGCCACTAGCCCGGGTTTTAACCTTGCCTTGCTTTGCATGGATTCGGTAGTCAGCAGCTGAGAGCAACTCGCGGGTTCTTTTGGGGTCTTTCGTTCGCGGTTTGCCGGCAATGTTGCATTTGGGGCTCGAAATGTATGTGAGCGCCATCGTGGTGGTGGATGATTTGCTAAAGTACTTGACGTGAGAAGCCTTATGAGTTTGAGCGTTGCTTCACTGTTCCTGTTGGTGGCTGCGTGTAGCGCGGGGGAGTCAATGTCCTCTGTCGGCGGCATGGAATCAGCGGTTGAGGAGGAGTCTGCGCAACCAGAGACCTCAAGTGTTGAGGTTGTTGAAGAGTGTGACCCGTTGGTTGCTCACCCCAAGGGTGCGTTCGAGTTTGACCCGCAAGTTGACGAGAGCCTGCCGGAGTCGTGGCGCACCGAGTTTCCGGTGATCTTGGCCACTTTGCAGGCGGTTGCCCCCATTTCACCGTGTATTCATGATGTAAGAGAAGATCCGGCTAAGTCGCCGATGAAAATCTACGCCTGGAGTAGTGCGGTTGACAGCCCCTTCGAAGACGAGCGACCAGGAATGGAGGGGGCGAGTGTTTCCGGTGATGGAACAGATACCTGGATGGTCCTGGAAATTCGCTCAGATGAGTTTGAGTACGACTCCCTGCACAGATACTCCGTCGTCCCGCATGAGTATTGGCATGTTTACCAGCGAGGTGCCTGGATGGGGCAGGGTCTTTCCTATCCGGACTGGATGTGGGAGGGTGGGGCAAAAGTGCTTGAAGAGCTCTATATCTCGGAGCACTACGGGCAAAGCGAATTTGACCGCAACTTGTTCCCGGTAGCTGCAACTGCTCTTGCAAACCCGTCAGATTTTGGGCTTTACGCCTTCAAAGGTGGCGCTGTTGGTGGCGAGTACGACATCAACTACAACACATCAGCCTTCATGCTCCTGGCATTGGCCAAAGAACTGCAAGAGCGTCAGGGACTTACTGAGGTGGAGTCCCTTGGGCTCGTCTTGAAGGCCCCTGCCCCACGCGGTTCGGAAACACCATTCCTGGACGTTTTTGGGATGAGCCTGGAGGATTTCTACGCTTTGCTTGGCCAGTATCCGGCAGTGGCGAGTGGTGAAGACTGGTTTGAAGGAACCGTAGTCGACGCCTCGGCTGTTATGCCAAGCAAGGGTTTGACTCTGGAGGAGATCCTGCAGCCCGCCAACTAGCGGTGCGGTAGGAGCGCGGGGTACCTCAAACATCAGCGGGGATATAGTTAAATTTATGCGCCTTTTTTTGGTTTTCAATAAAATCAACATTTACTGAGAAAGCGAGCAGATCGTGCGCGGCAAACGGACTTGGGTTGGTCTTTCCCTTGGAATTGCTGCCACGTTGGTGTTGGCCAGTTGCGCGAATATAGAGGACTCAGAAATTCAGCACCGTGGCGACGACTTGCCGACACTGACAAGCAATCTACCTGCTCCACGAGCAGAAGGTTGCACGGTCGGATTGGACGCCTCTGAAATAGATGCAAAGAGTTTCGTGAAAGATTACGAGGAGTTGTATTTTTACAACGCCTACGAACGTGACGACTTCGCAATCGTGTCTGATGATGGCAGTAAAACTAGGATTGGTCCCTACAATTACTGGCTTTTTGAAGCTTCCCTCGAGTATTTCAATGCTTTCCGGCCTTCAAGTTCTCGGGAGGTTTCCCTTACCGACAAGGTGGTGACCCCGGAGGACTTGGATTTGATTGTCGATGCGCTTTGTAATATCGAGGATGGAACCGGAAACCTTCGCCAACTGAGCGTTGCAGCCCAAAACGCGGTCGGCGGGATTTCAGATTTTGGCGGCATGGCAATCAATACCCCCAATTTTCCCTTCATCGAAACAGGCCGGACGGTCTTGGAGGCCCCCAGCCCGGCGGGACTTGAGCACTACACAAAATACATAACGGGTGGTGGGATAATTATTGTCGGGGGCGAAAATGTTCCTGATGGAGCCCTCCTGGCCTCGCGGGACTATGTCGAGTACATGACTTCTGTGACGCCCATGTGGCGACAAATTTTCAGGGACTACAGCGTTCGGATTTCCCTCTTCGGGGACTCTTCGAGCGAACTTCCGGAATTCCCTAACATTGACGAGCCTGGTGGGTTTGCCATGGGAATTTCGGACACTGCAATGACTGCAAGCTACAAGTGGCTTTGCTTTCCGGGCAACGTAGACATTGGTGGAAACCCCGTCATTCACGAATTGGCTCACACTATCGAGCACATAATCTTTGAGGATCAGAACGATACCTACTTTTTTTCGCGTATCGGCCCAATGGCTGAGGCAGCCATCAGCCGCGGAATATATGGGGACTTCGAGCAGAACCTTTCAGAAGGAGAAGAGCAAAACCGGAGCCATCTCATTGGTGAGTATTGGGCGCAGTCCGTTGAGGGCTACATCATGAATGGCGGTCCAGATTTCAAAAACTCTCATTTCTCGCACGAGTGGATCGAAGAAAATGACCCGGACATGTACGACTTGATAACGCGCTATTTCCCGAAAGAAGACTTTGCCTATGTGGAAACTTATTGCGTCGAATAGGGAATGACTGTAACTAAAACGCGCTTCACCGGTCTGCTTTTATCCCCTGCGCGAAACCGGGGGTTAGCGTTCACACAGCTGCGGGCGGGCTCCCTCCGGCAATCTGGGCCCTTTTGGCGGAATCTTGTAGTTCAAAAAAATGAGCGAATAACTCCAAATGCAACAACAGCCAGAAGGACCAATCCCCAGCGCTTCATCTCGCGCTTGGGGCCATTTTTTTCACCCATACAGTCCTCAAATCAAGCCGTTTCATTTCACCTCAAGTACACGCCGCAAACCCGAGTCTCCCACAATTTTAGCCAGGACAGGAGAGTGTCCGACGGAACACACGAGCGCTTGTTATCTTCGTTCACCGGTGGTCTCGAGGAGGGTCATGAATTTGGCGTAGAAACCCCGCTCATCGACTTCGTCGATGACCGTGGCGTTGTGCTTGCGGTCTCCCAAAGGCCTGGTTTCTCGGACGTCCATCAGTGAGTAGCCTCTGGTTGACTCGGAGTGAGTCTCCACTTCCACATATCGTTGCGAACTGCGGCGGATAAGTCCGGGCTCCACCAGGAGCATCGCGGTGAGAGAGTCGGGATGGGTGCTCCCCGGGATGCCAACAGAGCCGTTGTGTTCCCTGTTAGGGGCATCCAAAATGGAGAAAAACTCGCTGAGAGGCGTGCCCATCTGGCGAATCTTCTCGAGTTGCTCATCGTCCCAGGTAGCCTGAGCCAGAGTCAACGTCCAGGTAACAATCGTGGTTGCGAACCCTGCGCTCAAGACCATTTGAGCGGCTTCGGGGTCCACAAAGAAGTTGTATTCAGCGGCAGCGGTGACATTTCCCTGCGAGTTGTCGCATCCCCCCATAATCCACAGCTCACGAATCTTGCTCGGTAGTTCGCGGTCCATAGCCAACGCGAGAGCAACGTTGGTCAAGGGGCCGATAGCAATAAGGTCGATATCTCCTGAGTGAGCATTTGCCAGATCGACGATCGCCTGGGCGCCATGGACGCTCTCTGCCTGCTGCTTGGGTGCGGGCCATTCGACGTTGCCTTTGCCGTCTCCATGGGCTTTTGCTTCGTACCAGGGCCGCATCAGCGGATCGGTTGCTCCACGAAAAACGGGTACCTTTCCTGACCGTCCGGCCTGATTGATTGTGATTAGCGCGTTACGAACCTGCTGCTCAAAATCAACGTTGCCTGCAACAATAGTGACTGCGCGCAAATCTGCCTCCGGGTGTAACAGCCCCACAAGCAAAGCAAAACTGTCGTCCGCTGCCGTATCGGTGTCAATTATCAATTTTCGTGCCACGAATCGGTCCTTCCATTCGTCCTATGGTTGGGTGCCTGGCCTGCCCGCAATGATCGGAGCCTCCGATTCTTCGGGGGAGAGGCTTTGCTTTCGGGGTTCTGTAATGAGCCAAGCAAGAACCAACCCGACAAGAGCCAACACCGCCGCGCTGACGAAAATACTCGCGAACCCCACCGTCGGCTCTAGGGCCCCGGCGACGAGCGGCCCCGCGATAAAGAACGGGGCCAAAAGCGTGGAGGTCGTGCCCAAGTAGAGCCCGGTTTTATCCGGGGACGCCATTTCGATTGACATGTTTGGGTCTCCGATCACCGTCATGGCGTTCGCGCCGCCCAAGACAACAAAAACCCCGATGTACGACATCACAGACTGAGCAAATGTTGCTCCCACCATGCCAAGCACTATCAGCACCCCGCCGGTAATAACGACCACGCGCCATCCGAAGAAATTCCCGACCATCCCCAGAGCAAAACCGATTACAGCCTGAGACAGAATGAAAACAGCGGCGAGCAGCGCCGCATCTGAGGGAACCAGGGCCCCGTTGAGGCCATCGACAACTACGAAGCCCATACCGAGCGTGGAGAGAGCCAGAAAAGCCCTTGCCAGCAGGAATTGGCCATAGTTTCGATCACCCGCAACAATCCCAGGAATTTTTCGCAGTGTCGTCAGGAACGGTGGCCGTGCCTCCACGACGGGGTATGGCTCCTCTTTAAGGCCCAGAACAAACAAGATGGAGAGAAAAGACAGCGCGAAGCTCACCCAAAAAATGGTTTGGATACCCCCTGGGAAACCCTGTTCCTTCAGTATGCCCTCCGCCCACAGCGCGGCGGAGAATCCCAAGACGCCGCCGATGAGTTGCACCGTTCCAAAAAAGATTCCACGAGACTTGGTCAAGGCTTTTGCTACAAAATCCCCGATCACTGGTCCGATGAGACCCGTCGTGACCGAATAAAAAGCAAACGCAATGAAAAACAGCACAACAACCAGATTCGGAGGCGCCACGCCGATAAGCGTCGCGCTCAGCGCGATGGCAAGAATTCCAACTCGCTCCGCGATCACAATTCCAAGAAAAAGCGGTTTACGTCGAGCGCGGCCCAACACGAGGTGCGCGCCCACCAACTGCGGCAGGTAGTGGCCGATCGCGAAAGTGGCAGCCACCAGCCCCACGAGCAAAGAGCTTCCGGTCAGCACCGACACAAAGGCAGGCATGATGGTCGCTTCCGAAAGCAGGGAGATCGCGAAGGCAAAAGTGGCACCGTCAACAATGAGAAACGCGAAGTTTCTTCGGCGGTGGGATGCCATTGCCTTCGCGTACTCAGGAGCTACTTTCTGGAGGCGGGCAACGTCCGCGCTTAAGGCCACTGAACGTCCTCCTTATCCTGGCGAATCAGGACGCGAAGCGACTCCACTGCCGTTGACAGCAGCTTCTCGCGTCTCGGGTCGAGGTCGGGGCCTACCCCCATCATGTGCATCACTCCTCCGGCTCGGGCTCCATACATGCTGCTTAATATGAATAGTGCGGAGGCCTCCATTTCGCTGCAAATCGCTCCACCTCTTCGCCAGGCCAACCATCGGTCTTTCAGTCGTGACGCCATCGGCATCCTGTCCGGCTCTACCTCTCCATAAAAAGAGTCCTTGGACTGGCTCACTCCGCTCAGTGTTTCGGCGCCCATGGTTTTCGCCGCCGAACTGAGTGCATCAACAATTTGCGGGTGAGCAATGGCGGGAAACTCAATCGGAAGGTAGTGGCTCGTCGTCCCTTCGTCGCGGATAGCGGCGGTAACAATGGCCAAATGCCCGGAGGGTGTGTCCGTTTGAATAGAGCCTGAGGTTCCCACCCGGATGAAGGTATCTGCGCCTGTTTTTATGAGCTCCTCAACAGCAATTGCCGTCGAGGGACAACCGATTCCCGTGGAAACGACGCTCACCGGGACCCCCTCCAGGGTTCCGGTGTACGTCACGTATTCGCGATTGGTTGCGACATGACGGGGATTATCGAACAAAGCCGCAATCGGTTCACACCGACCGGGGTCACCAGGTAACAACACGTATCGACCGACATCGCCGCGTTGAATGTTGAGATGATGTTGTAGATCGCTCATGCGGATGCAGCCTCGCGGTCCTGGCGGATGAGTTCACGCATCCCAGAAATCGCCGCTGGAAGAAGGTTTTCAACAGAGCCCGCCTCCAATTCTTCTGCCGTCATGGGGGACTGGTCAGGATGGCCGAGGATCATCATGATTCCCCCGGCCCTCACGCCGAGGGTGGAGGCGACAATGAACAAAGCCGCAGCTTCCATCTCACTACAGATCGCCCCTCCCGCCATCCAAGCCGCCCAGCGGTCCTCGAGTCGAGACGCTACCGGCATCCGCCCGGGTTCGTGCTGCCCGTAGAACGAATCCTTGGACTGGGAAATTCCCACGTGAACGGTTTTCCCCACTGCCCGTGCTCCTGTGGCGAGCGCCCGGGTGATATCGACGTCCGCAACAGCGGGAAACTCAATGGGCAGATAGTGACTGGTGGTTCCCTCATCGCGGATTGCACCATGAATGATTCCCACATCACCGGGCTTGATTCGCTCTTGCATAGAGCCCGAGGTGCCAACCCTCACAAAAGTATCCGATCCCACCTTGACGAGCTCTTCCATAGCAATCGCAGCCGAGGGACAGCCAATTCCTGTCGATGTCACAGAGACCATCTCACCGTCCAGGTATCCGGTCCACGTCTCGTATTCCCGGTTTTGCGCCACAAGTTTGGGCTCATCAAAAAAACGGGCGATGGGCTCGCACCGGCCTGGGTCTCCGGGAAGAAATACATAGCGGCCGACCTCACCAGGGGCGACCTGGATGTGGTATTCCTTGTTGTCATCTTTGTGCATAGCCATGGCGATATCTCCTTAGTTGAGGGGCAAAACGTAACGATGAAGGTTTAGCTTTTGCGGAAAGAAAGAAACGTTGCGCCGAGAATGACTGAACTGAAGAGCGTCACAGCGACGGTAAAGGAGGTAAGTATGGTGCGAGGGGAGAAGGGGATCATGTCTGAAAGGTTCCATAGCCCCGGCTGCATGATCGAATAGACCATCAGCCCAATCATTGCTGTAGCACCGCAAATGCCATACACCCAGTCTTGGGTTCGCGCGGTAACTTGGCGGTAGCTTGTCTTTTCCCCACTGGAACCAAAGCCCCGCGACTCGAGGGAAATGGACAGTTGCTGAACTCGCTCAATAGCCCCAACAAACACCGGAACGAAGCTCGGAAGGACAGCGGCGAAGCCGCTCCCTTTCATACCCCTAGATTTCTGAGCGCTCAAGACGAGGCTCACTTCTCTCTGGAATACGGGAATGAGTTGCAGAGTCATGGACAACATGAAATTGAAGGTGTAGGGCATCTTGAGTTTGGAAAAAGCGAGGAAAAGATCACTGGGGTGCGTCGTCATCACCATGACCAACGACAAGAGCATCGATGAAACTATCCGCCCGAGCAAAACCAACGCGTAATAGAACCCGTCACCGTACAGCGTGACGAAGCCCACCTCGGCCAGGACTGTCCAGGGCTTATCCGCCGCTGGGCCCAAAACTTGAAGCGCAATAAGCGATGACCCAACCGGGACGATGAGGTACAGCGCCTTGAGCAGGGGCCGGAAAACACCACCCAACAATGCAAGCACCACCGCAAAAATGACCATTCCGTAGAGGATGAATATGTTCTGAGTAGTGAAAGCCAAAATGACATACACAACAACCCACAAAATCTTGGTCACGGGATGGATGCGATGAATTATCGAACTCCCAGGAATCATGCCGGTCGGCATCGACGTGTTCATAGTCATTAGCGCTTGCCTTTCTTCAGCCGGGATTCGATATCTGCGGCCAGTTCTTTCGGGGTCAGTGCGATGGGGCCGCCCAGCGGGAAGACAGTTTGGAGCGCAATATTGGTGATTTGCGGGGCTTGGAGATTCGTGGTCAGCATCAATTTTTCGTCGGCGAAGACTTCGCGAGGCGAAGCATCGGCGACGATTTTCGTGTCTCGCATCACCACTACTCGCTCCACGACATCAGCCAAAAGGGGCATGTCATGGGAGACGCAGATCACTGTTGTTCCATCCTCGGCAAGCCGCCGCATTAGGGAATTTATGATGCGAGTGGTTTGGTGATCCTGCCCCGTCGAGGGCTCATCCAAGATAATGATTGAGGGCTTCATGGTCACGACAGAAGCTATTCCCACAAGTTTTCGGATAGGAAAAGAGACCCGGTAGGGATGTTCGTCAATGAATTCACCGAGGTCAAAAAAGTCGACAGCCTCCGCAACGCGCTGTGCAATGTCCTCTTCGGGAGTTCCAATATTTCGTGGCCCAAATTCCAATTCATCTTTAACGGTTCTTGCGAAAAGTTGGTGGTTCGGGTTTTGAAAAACGTACCCAATGTGGGCCGACATTTCTTGGACCGTTCGTTCCGTCGTGAGCAGGCCATTCACATAAACGGAACCCGAGCTGGGTTTCAACAGTCGGTTAAGGAGTTTTGTGAGAGTGGTCTTCCCAGAACCGTTCTGACCAATCACTCCCAGCAGTTCGCCTTTCCTGACTTCGAGATCAACCCCGGAGAGCGCAACGACTCGACCGTTGGGGTAGACATAGTGCGCGTCCTCAACCTTGACAGCAAGGTCCGTCTCGATGTGGTCCGGAAAGCCGTGCTTTCCTTTGCGTGCCATCACGCTTTGACCCCTAGTAGGGAGTTGACGGAGCGGACGGCCTCCGCGGTGTTGATTGGAACGCCCTCCTTCCAGTGCCCCGTCTTGCCGAGGATACCGGCGAGAGCAGTCGCTTCGGGAACTCGCAGACCGAGCGCTTCAAGCTCATCTACGCGCGAGAAAATTTCTCGGGGAGCCCCATTCATAACAACTCGGCCTCCGTCCATCACAATGACCCGGTCGGCGAACTCTGCAAGCACCTCAACTTCGTGTTCCATCACGATGACGGTCATGCCGTATGTCTGGTTTAACGTCGTTGCCATACCAAAGACTTCCTGTTTTCCGATGGGATCTAGGTTCGAGGTTGGTTCATCCATGATCAGCACTTGAGGCTTCATAGCTAGCACGGCGGCGATTGCAAGTCTCTGCTGCTGCCCTCCGGAGAGGCCGAGCGGGGAGCGCTCTTCAAAGCCCTCGAGACCCACCAAGTTAAGCGCCTCCGTTACAGAACGGCGCATCGTGTCGTAATCAATCCCAGCACTTTCAAGCCCCAGAGCAACTTCCTCGGCGCAGGTCATCTGGCTCATTTGAAACTCAGGATTGTCAAACACTATTCCGACAATTTTGGCCATTTCCCGAACGGGATACTCTTCAACGTCGAGGCCGCCCACAACGACGGTTCCTTCGCGGTGACCTCCGAGCATGTTGGGCACAACGCCGTTAAGGGAGAGGCCCAAAGTAGTTTTGCCGGCACCGTTGAGGCCGATTACGCCGACGTACTCTCCGGGCATGATCTCGAGTGATACGTCACTGAGGGCAGGTGAGTCGGTTCCGGGGTAGGTATAAAAGACTGAATCAAAAAGAATGATCGGCTTGGGCATGTTTTTCTTCCTCTTCTGGGGTGCAAACAATTGTGTAAATGTGGGGGGGCCGCGTGCGCGCGCCCCCCCACATTTTTGTCAGGGAGGTGACTGGTTCTTGTCTAGCCTCCAGCGCCTAGGGCAAGGAAGACCACAATCACGAGGACACCCACAAGGATGCCTCCCACAGCCCAAAGGATTCCCTTGAGCGGAGTGGACTTCACCAAGGGGACGTTCTCCGTCATAGCCTTTGGAAGCGCCTCAATAATCGCCAAGGCAACGAAGCCACCGATGATCTTGTCAGCTAGCGACGTCAAGATGTTGGACGAGAGCACCGAGCCAACAACTCCTTGCCCAATTGCGAGGAAGGTCGCGGTGAGAGCGTCAGCACCTGCACCAGTTGCTCCACCGAATACGAGGACAATGATCGGTGCCGCGGTCAGTGTGCACGCAATGGCGACAATGACGTTAAGCAAGAAGAACTTGGGGATTGATTTCCCGAGTCCCCATGACCTCACGCCATAACCCCAAATGAGTGCGCCCACGATGTTGACCAGGGCGAAGGGCAAGCTGGTAGGCCCTGAAATGAGAGCCGACCCGCTGTTGGTCAGCAACCCTACAAGGGCTCCCCACCACGGTCCCAGAACGATTGCTGCTACTGCAGTGCCAATCATGTCCAGGTAAACGGGCAAGCGCAGTGCGCTGGCGATGATGCCACCGACAATGTTCAACGCAACAGTGACCGGAATGACCGTTACTAAGAGAGTCGTCGGTATCTTCGATCCCGAACTCCGGGCCTTTTTAGGGGCCGATGATGTGTTACTCATGACTAGTACCTTTCTTGCTGCTATCTAAAGCGTGACTGCTGCATTGCAGCCGCACTTAGGCATGCGCGTCGGGCTCTCGAAAGAGTCGTGTGCGCTTGCCGAATTTGCCACCCCAGTTGGGGTAGCACCACCCACTAGAGACAGAGCACTCCCGGAACCAAAATTCTTCCCGGGGGGACTCGCCTCGTAGTGGCTGGAGCTTAGTAAACGTGACATCAGTACGACACCACGCCCAATTCTGAATCGCCCGAGACGATGCTGATTCCCGCGCTTGTGCCGACCATCTGCGCGCCTGCTTCAAGCAGCGCAACTGTCTGGCTTAGCGTGGTGATGCCCCCGGAAGCCTTTACCCCAACTCCACTTGGGCAATGCGAAACGAGAAAGGAAATACTTTCAGGTTTTGCCTTCTCAATAGCGCCGCTGCTGGCATTCTTCAGATACTTCACTCCGGCGCCCAGAGCCGCTTCGATGGCAATCACCCTCTGCTCATCACTCAGCAACGGGAGCTCTAGCATGACTTTAATGGGAACTCCAGCCGCCTCCACAACTCCACGGATGTCCGCGGCAAACTCGTCATACATCCCACTTTTAAGCCAACCAATTTGAACGCCGATGTCAATCTGCTGCGCACCCCGGCGCACCAGTTCCGCCGCCTCAGCGGCCTTACCTGCCGAAGTCATCAAACCAACCTCGGGGAAATCAAGCGCCGAGGCAACCTGGACATCCGTGCCCGATAGCTCTGCTGCCACCACATCGACCCAGCTTCCTTGAACCATGGCCGCCTGGAAGCCATATTCGAGGCATTCGTGAGCATGAGCCACTACCTGTTCACGAGTCACGGTGGTGCCAATGAGGGTGTGCTGTATCGCGCTGGCAACGTTCTGGCGGTTCCAAGATTTAGTCATTGCCCATGCCACTTTTCTCCATCAGGCTTTCCGCGTAGGGCAAGGAAGGAACCACCTCGGCCCCCTCCACCGTCATAGCGGCGACTCGCATTGCGTAGCTCACGGCTTCTGACGCCTGTGCGCCTTTCACCAGTGCGCTCGTAAACGCTCCTACAAAACTGTCGCCCGCACCTGTCGTGTCGACGACTTTGTTGGCCAAGACCGCTGGTAAAAACGCTCCGCCCTGGCCGTCATCTAGATACACACCGTTGGCGCCTAGGGTAATAATGACGGTGCCCACACCGCGTCCGAGAAGGTAGCGTGCAATATCGGCCGGCTCTCGCAGGTCGGCTCCGAGAGCATCAACTATTTGAGCGGCTTCGGAAAGATTGGGCACCAAATAATCGATGCAAGACAGAACATCGTCCGGAATCTCAGTCGCCGGAGCCGGATTACACAAGGTCGTGATCCCCTGTTTACGCGCATGCCGAATCGCCTCAAAGCCGACGAGCGGGTTCAGCTCGAAGGACACCACTAGAGCTGCCGATCGATCGATGACCGGATAGAGACCGTCCACATCGGCCAGCGTCATGTGCGCCAAAGCACCCGGCGCGATCGCGATGCGGTTATCACCGTTGCTGTCCACGCAGATGAAACCCACCATGGTTGGTGCGTCTAGGACGACCACCCCGTCCGTGTTGACACCTTCCCGCAGCCACAGGTCGCGACCAAGCGCCGCGCCCGAGTCGGTGCCTACAGCGGTGATGAGATTAGCTGCCACTCCGAGCCTACGAATCTGGATGGCCTGGTTGGACGCCTTGCCTCCCGGGCCTTCACGGTATACGCCGCCGGTGACCGTTTCCCCCTGCTCGGGGTATCGCTCGAGGTACATTGTCTTGCCGACGCCGTAGCCGCCAAGTACAGCGATCTCCATTGATCCATCCATTTGGCTTCAACATAATCCGAGTCTGCAGTTCGAGCAACTTGGTGCTCATTTGAGCATAAATTTTCGTTGGAGAGCACGGCAGCGTTTTCAGGTGTACTGGCCATCGGACGGGGGCAAAGAGGCATGCCAAAAAAATGGCAAACTGGACGCGGTAGGACAGTGCTGTCCTCGGGAGCGAAAGGAACGACCAGATGAAAAAGATCATTCTCGATGTAGACACAGGGAGCGACGATGCGGTTGCTATTATGCTCGCAGCCCTGCACGCAGATATCGACCTGTTAGCGTGCACCACGGTCTGGGGAAACTTAGACCTCGAACTGACGACTGAGAACACGCTGAGAGTTCTTGATCACATTGGTCATCATGGAGTCCCGGTCTACCGGGGCTCCGCAGGCCCTTTTGCCCCGATTGCTCATCATCCTCGCCCCGGTACTGACCACAGCCGCGGTAAAATTCATGCAGAAAAGCTCTCGATTCCTGACTCGATGAGGAGGCATGAAACTGCGTCGGCTGTCGAGTGGCTTGTGGATTTCTTGAGGAACACTACAGAGAGAGTCACCTTGGTTCCGGTCGGGCCCTTGAGCAACATCGCTTCAGCGCTCGCCGCTGATTTAGCTATCATCGACGCGGTCGAAGAGGTAGTGATCATGGGCGGAGGGCATGCGATTGGGAACGTGACTCCTAGCGCGGAAGCCAACATCTGGCACGACCCGGTCGCTGCCGACGTTGTGTTCCAAGCGGGCTTTGAGCGATTGACGATTATGCCCCTGGACGCAACTCATCAAGCATATGTTTCACTCAGTCAGGCGGAGGAGTTGGAGTCAACCGGCCAACCAGCCGCCAAAGCTGCGGCCTCGTTTATTCGAGATCGAATCGCCGGCTATACCGAGACGCAACCCATGGATACCCGGGCCACCGCGCCCGTGCACGACGCTTTGTGCATTGCCTACCTGGTTGACCCGACAGTCGTCGAACTAGTCCGCTGCCACGCCGCGGTGGAGGTTGTGGGCAGCCTGACATACGGCCGGACGGTCTTTGATCTGAGGGGGAGAGGGCTCGACGCGCCTAACGCACATGTTGCGATGCGCGCTGATGCCGCAAAGTTCTTTAGTTTTCTGATGGACACCCTCGGGACGTAATCAGTACCGTGGGTTGCCCTCTCTGTCCAGTAAAGACCCAGTTTTGTTTCGAAAAGACCAGATTTTGCGGGGAACCGTAGATGGTGTGTGCCTTCGCCACGTGCTGTGCCGCGCCCTGCCTGTCGATTGTCCCTCCTCCGGCTTGAGTGTTACCGTTTTTTGTGATGACACCGACGCGGTTGAGGATGGGACGGGGCGCGGCTGCCGTGCTTGCCGCTGGGCTCCTGGTGCTCCTCCTGGCCGCCAAGGCCGAGGACGTAATTTTGGCGAACGGTGGCCAAAGCGCAGTTGTTCTGAATCCGACACTGGCTGGCTTCAACTTTGTCGGCGCAATCTTGACCTACGCGATCCTTACCGGCCTGAACCTCAAAGGTAAGAGCCTGGCCGGAGTTGACCTCAGCGGTGCAAACCTGAAAGGTGCAGACCTAACAGGCGTCAACCTGGCCGGGGTGAACTTGAACAATGCGAAACTCAAAGCCGTGAATTTTGCTGGAGTGAACCTGACCAGCGCGAATCTTGAGGGTGCGAATCTTGAGGGTGCGAATCTTGAGGGTGCAAATCTTGAGGGTGCAAATCTTGAGGGTGCGAATCTTGAGGGCGCGAACTTGAAGGGAGCGGTGTGCCCGTCGGGCTCGCGAGCACAGGGACAGCCCGCCGTCTGCCCTGATTTGGGTTGAGCCCGATGGCGTGAACCCTGGTACCAGCGGTGCGGGAGCTAACAATGCGACGCTGTTCCTGAAGCGGAGGGAAGATCCTCAAATTCTCATTAGTCGACCAGAGATTCCCCACGACCTCCCTGTTGCGACTCTCGACATAGCTGGGCAATTTGTGGCGACTGTGCCCCTCAACAGGGTTACCGTTGAACCGATCTCGGAGTACCTCACGGCACCTAGCAGGGAACTTTCTCACCACAACACTGTGCGTGCACGGATGAATCTTCTCGGCGCGAGGCCTGCAAGTGAAGATATTGTTCCCGAACTAACAGTGACAGCGAAGGCTTTTTTCGTGGCGAATCTCAACGAAAAAGGTGCGGCTTCCGCGCCACGGGACGGGGAGGCCCGCAGGGTCCGAGAGCCACGTATTGTTGCCGTCGTTATAACCGGCGGCGGAGAGGCCTTTGCGGGAGTTCTGACGATTGGCTTGACTGCCGCGTCACTCGATTAGGGGTGAATGCTGAGCGTTCCACCTGCATGTCTGAAGGCTTCATGACATTGGGTACTCAATGTCCATATCTACCCCGTGGCATGCATACGACAGTGTTTGGTCCCTCACCTGTGTTTTCGCTTTGTAGACTGCTGTAATAGCTACCAGCTCACCACACCCCCCAGCCCCAGGGAGCGCATATGTCCTCGTCCAAACAGCCCTCGAAGAAGAGTTTCCCCCGTTGGCTCTGGATTTTGGCGGGAATTATCGCTCTAGCGCTCAGCGCGGCTCCCGGCCTATTTCCCGGACGAATGTAGTTCCTGTTGGGGAATTGTGGTCCTCGTTACTGTCGCGGAGGCTCCTCGCCGCCGCGGAAGCCCCTGGTTTTTCTTTTGCCGGTGGGCTAGGTTTTTTTTCCCCACGAACCGACTTTTCCCGGACTTTCGTGAAGATTCGCAATGGTTCGTGACTCAGAAAAGTCGATTAAAACCTAGGCCGGAAAATGGTGGCGGAGTTTGCACTTGAAACTGGGGGGCAAGGGGTTGCCGGTTCACATCATGCTAGTCCGGCTTCTGATGTAGGGACCATTATTCGCGCTCGATCATCAATGCCAGGGAGGATTCGCTATAGCTACCGAGAGCAGTGTCCTGCCGTTTTTTCGCTCTAGGCTCCACGATTGTGCGATGGTGTTGAGACGCTGAGAACCCAGGCCAACGCCAGGCTCCGCCAAGGGGCCATTGCCGTCGTCCGTCATCGATACCTCGACCGTGTAGCGGGAAGAGAGCACTATGGAAATGTCGACGTTCTGTGCTTGGCCGTGAAGCACGGCGTTGTTGAGTCCTTCGCTCACAACTTCCGCCACTGCCGATGAAGTCGCCGGTTGGTCACTCAATACCTGGGAGGCGCCCTCATCCAAAAGCCAACTCAACCCACACACACCATCCCATGCGTTAGCGAGGGATTCAAAAAAAGCGTGGATCTGGTCCGTCATAGCACCGGTGTGGATTCTTGCTAACGCCGATTCCAGCTTCGCAACCAGCCGAGAGACCTCGTCCTCGCTTGCCCCCGATTGCTGAAGTCGCAGACCTGTCGCTATGAGCGCACCCTGCAGTGGTCCATTCACCATCAGACCTGCCTGCCGTCGTAGGTGCCAAATCTCGGTTTTCAGCGTCGCAAGTTCGTCTTCAATTTCGCGTTGGTAGGTAGCTGTCTGCTCCAGTATTTCCTTTCGCCGCGCGTTAATGGCACCAACAATAGCCAGCGTGGGACCAGCAATTGCCGCCCCGATGACACTGTTTGGGAAGTTTGAAACTAAGCCCCAGGTTCCATAGCCCAGAAAATCAGGCGGTATCCGCCGGAGGGCCTCGACAAGAAACTCGCAGAAAACCGCGCCCGCTGGAGCGAGAAATACGAGCCCAATCCCCGGATGAAGCTTCCACGATCTAGGTATAGAGACTCGCACGATGGCCAGTGCGGCCCAAAGCGCGAGGGTAATTGCGCCGGCAAACGTGACTAGGTCTAAAGTCAGGGGGTTTTGGGGGCTTGCATCGCGGGCAATGGTTGCCGCCAGAAGACCGCCCACGAGGAGAGCGTATTGAGCAGGTAACACCGTGTACCGTAACGAAACCAAATTATTCCAGCTGAATGTCGTTGGGTCATCGGAATAGAGAAGACGGGGGGACTTCAGGGCGAAGCTAGTGTCGGCGATGAGCCGATGAGAGAAAGGCTTGATGACCTTGGAAATGGAGTGATGGATATCCGCGGTCAGGCCGCTAATGCTTTCGGCTGATGGGGATGCGGACTTGAGTAACAAGATCACCCGCTGCACCGCGGGAAGTACGATAGCGTCCAGTTGTTTTGCGATGTCCTCCTGGGCTGCCCTGCGCCTAGAGGACGCCTCTGTGCGCATGCTAGAAAGTCGATTCTTTTGAACCGCTAGCGCATGTATCGCCGTCTTCGCGGGCGCCAACGGAGCCATGAGAGCAATGGAGAGCAATGCTGCACTCATCGTGAGGGCAAGGGTCTCGGGATAGAGACTGAGTACCCCCCTCAATGATTGCGTGGGGTCAGCGACGCTACGACTCCACAAAGACGCAGCGGGAATCATCGTGTAGGTGGCTACCGCGATAAAAGAGAGCACAACCGGGTGGGAAGCCATGGTGGACAGCAGCTTCCCAGCCGTCATGATTGCCACTGCAATAATAAGTCCACTCAATTCCCACAGGAGTGGCGAAAGCTCGGAAAATGGAGCCTCAGCGAAATTGGCGGTGGGTCGCGTGACAAGTTTGAAAACTGTGAAAAACGGGATGAAAAGCCACGGAATCAGGCCTGAGAACACCGAGGAGGTCCGCATTATGATGGAAGTCCTTCAAGAACAACGCTCGCGGAATCGACGCGAGCTTTCTTCCTGTTCAACATGATGTCGGCTCGGGCGTCTGGAATGCGATGCATCACCGTGTCGAGGGTCCGGAGGGTCTTATTCTGGTCGCGGGCGACCTCAGTGGGTGTCGGTCCTGCCTCAATCCGGAGAACCGGGTGAAATTGAATCTTCGTCAGTCGCGATGAGATCAGGCGCTCTTTGTTGACCGCGCGAGCGCGATGGCCGGGGGGCAAGTAACGGTCTAGAACGTGGCTGACCGCACGGGTATTGCATAGGCCCAGTTTGCTGGAATGCGCGGCGTTTGGCGGCCGACCCGAGGGTGTCTTCACGCCGCTTTCGCCTTCCGAAAATCTTGGGCGGTGAGGGTTGTTTGGTTCTCTCCCGAGATCGATATCCGCAAGCTCCACACCCGGGTCAAACCTTTCACGTGTTTTCCTAGTCGAAGCCACCGTCGCTGCTCCTGCGCCCCCCAGGATACCAAGAACGCAGCCGTCCATGACTGCCGCACGCTGCTGATCAAGTCCCGGACCGGGGAGTGCTGCTATTTCGAGCGCCCAGATCAAGATTTTTGCGAGGTAATGACCAAAATCAATTTTCTCTATCGACTGGCATCCGAGCCCAAGATTTCGAGAGCGGCCATCGCGGCGTTGTGTCCACCGATGGCGCTCACGCCGCCTCCGCGCCGGGAACTAGATCCCGCGATGAGGGCACCGGGAATACTGGAGCTCACACCCCAACGCTGCGCGGGGGAGTGCAGTGGGGCGTGATCTGGAGGGAAGGGCATCTCTAAAGGCTCGTGGAAGATATTGCCTCCGGGCAGTCCCACCGTATTCTCCAGGTCAAGGGTTGTCTTGGTCTCGATACAGACCTGTCCGTGGGAATCCCGCATCATGCAGTCCTCGATGGGTTCATCAAGAACGCTGTTGAGCGAGGCAAGAACCCGAGATTCAAGTTCGGAACGCGCGCTCTCAGGATCCCGGTCCGCAATCAGAGAATGCGGAACATTCAGGGCGAAGACAGTCAAAGTTTGCGCCGGGCCTGCCTGTAATTCGGAGCCGAGAATACTTCTATCGCTCAGGGTGTGACAGTAGATCTCACAGGGAATAACATCGGGAATCTGGCCTGAACGCGCCTGTGCCAAAGACGAAGCAAGTTGACTGGCGGACTCATTGATGTGGAAGGTGCCGCCAAAAGCCTCTTCGGGAGTCACGCTGGTGTCCGCAAGACGGGGCAATCGGGTCAGCATCAGATTGACTTTCACCTGCGCGCCTTCGGGCTTCACCGCGGGTGTGGGAAGCTGAGCAAGACGGTGGAGGGTATCCCGGGAGACTCCCGCGATGACAAGACGCGCATTCACCCTCGACTCCACGCCATTGCAAACATATTCAACGTGGGAATTTGGAACGATCAGGGTCACCCGAGAGCTAGTCGAAATGGTGACGCCGGCATCCCGTGCCGATTTTTCCAGTGCCGCACTCACTGCGCCCATACCGCCCACAGGAACGTCCCAGTCACCTGTTCCCCCACCGATGACGTGATAGAGGAAACAGGCATTGAGCGCAGGGTCGCTATCGGTCTCGGGGAAGGTTCCAATCAGGGAGTCTGTGAGGACAACACCGCGAACAACGTCATGGGTGAAGGTGTCCTCAACGAGCCTGATGATAGGAGTGTCAATAAATCGCTCAAACAGCCCTCGACCGGGCGCCGCCTTGTCCAAAAGGGTCCGGATTTCGTGTTCCCTGAGCAGGGGTTGAGTCATGGTGGGAAACAGGGTCGACGCCACAATCTCTGTGTCGCGGTAAAACTCCACCCATCTCTCATAATCGTCGCCGGCACCAATCGCCTCAAAGGATTCGCGGGTGCGTTGCGAATCCATCGAATCGATGAGCAAACCCAAATCTTTCCCCGGGAGAGGAGTATAGGAAGAGTATCGACGTCGAATCAGCGAGATATCTAGCCCAAGGTCATCTCTAATGTGTTGGGGCATCAAACTCACCAGGTACGAGTATCGAGAAAGCTTGGCCTCGACACCGTCAAAGGATTGGGCGGATATTGCAGCTCCTCCCACCCAGGGCTGACTCTCTAACACGGCCACCGAGTAACCCGCGCGGGCCACATACGCCGCTGCGGCAAGTCCGTTGTGTCCGCCTCCGACCACCACCACGTCATACTCTTGACCAGGATTCATGCCCACAGCCTAGATCCTGGCTCCCGCAACAATTCTGGCGGACGCATAAGGATTTACCACGGCATCGGAATGTCTCTGATGGGTTCGGCATCGTCGGGGATAGCCGGTAGTGGGATCTGTCCCGCCCTGATGCAGAGCCATTTCAACTGCGTGGGACTCTCCGGTGTGCAACGCCAGGTGCGCATGACACCGGGTGAAACCTGGACGATGGTCCCCGCCCGAACATCGATGACGTCGTCGTCGAGACCCATTTGCCCTTCGCCTTCGAGGAAGACAAAGACTTCCTCGAGTATCGAGTGGCTATGCCAATATCCTGCCTCTTCGCCTGGCTCATAGGCTGTCGCAGACATGCCAATGACTTCGCCCTTGAGCTCGTGATCGACCACTCGCCGACCATCTCGCGTTGTTTCTGGCACAAACCCGCCAAAGTGGTCCCGCCAAGATTCAAGGCTTCCGATTTCGGTCACGCTGTAGTTCGTCATAGTTTCCCAGTGTAACTTTTCTGCTCGAGCGACTGGTCCTTCTGGTTCCCTCAGAAGCTCCGTGTTGGCAAGGAGAGTGGTTTGGGACACGCAACCTCCTCCCTTGTGGCATCGGCTGCCTCGGGGTGCCTCACGCGGGAACCGGCTAAGAGCTGATTATGGCAAGGGCGGGCGGGCAAGCAACGCCGAGCCTTCGAGGGTAAATGCCCCCGCTGAAAAAGGAATCAGCATGGTGGAACCAGGTGCGAGTTGGTGGTTGCCACCTTTCGTGGTGAGTTGAACGGAATCGTTAAGCGCAATGACAATGCCAAACCCGGCATCGAAATGGTCCAGTTTTTCTACTTTGTCGAGTCGGAAAAACCGGCTGGCTTCAAGGGGTAGTGAATTTCCCTTCGTGACCCTCCTCTGGATGAGAGCCTCCACGTTTTCCTCTGATCGCTCGGTTCGCTCCACGGCGGTGAGGGCAAGGTCAAATCCGAGGCCCAGGTGGCCATCTTTTGCTCCATCAAGATCAAAATTTTCCCATTCGAGAAGGATTGACAAGTCCTCCGGCTCCTGAACTTCCGCGAGCAGGATGCCAGCACCAATGGCGTGGAGCACTCCGTGAGGCACGAATATGCAATCGCCTGGCTCTACCGTGATTTCGTGCATCAGAGAGAGCAACGCGTCGATGTTTTGAGTCTCGACGAACGATTGGAGCTCTGCATCACTCAGGTCGCGAGTGAGGGACAGATATACCGTGCCCGGGCTCAAGATAAACCAGGCCTCTGCTTTGCCATGCAACGCTGAGACGTGAGTGGCGGCAAACTCCCCATCGGGGTGCGCATGCACCGGGAGCCGCTGCCCGGCATCCAGTAGCTTCACCAGAAGCATCGAGTCGTGACCGAAGCGTTCGAGGTGCGCTGGTCCAAGCCACTCCAGCGGGTTGCGCTCGAGCGCATCGGCGAGAAGCTCGCCATTCTCGAGCCGGGTCATACCCTCAGGTGCTTTCCCTCGCACGCTTGTTGTGGAACCCACCCAATCTTCGGGAGTGTTTGGTTGCACATCGTGGGAACCTCGGAACTCAGCAATCTGGGCTCCGCCTTGGTAAAACCTTGCAGGAGGCTGGTTCGCGGGCAACAAGATGGGTTTCATCGGTGGTCCTTTCTGACGTTTCGCTCGAAAATATCGGCAAGGGATTTATCAAGCTCCATGACCTTGGCGGGAGTGGCCCGCTCCCCGCTGATGACAGCTGCGGAGCAGGCGATGGCGAGGGCTGCGGACTGCGCAGGTGCGGCGCCTTGGGAGAGCCCAAACAGCAAGCCCGCTGTGCTGGAATCTCCAGCTCCATTGGTTGTCACCGTGTTCTCGACTAGCAGCGGAAGCAGGCTGAGTGATTGGTCTGCCCAGGTATCTGCAAGCGGCGCCAATAACGTGCCACCTTCTTTCAACCGGTCTTTTGAGGCTGTCCTGAGATGAAGTCCGTGTGCGCCGGCCGAAATCACCACAACCGCCACCCCGTAATCGAGCAGCCGATGAGCGAGGCGGTCGACCAGCGCGGGAGAGTATTCTTCCTCGATTCCCCAGGCAGAAGTGAGGTCGTCGAGGCTGGGCGTGACGATATCGCTGTGAGAACAGGCGGAGGCCAGAATCACATCCCAGTCGAGTGTCCCGACTGCGGAGTTTGGGTCGACCACCGCAAGGTCAAGTGAAGAGGTGACACCAGCAGATTGCACCCGCGATAACAGGTCCGTGAGTTTTCGACCGCCCTCTGCGAGCACTCCGGGGAGAAGAGGTGGGTAGCCCACGTGAACCACAGTGTGGCCAGCGGGTTCGACTCCCCGCCCGTCAAAGTCAGAGTTGGCGCCGGTGTGATGCCAAAAAGTTCGATCGCTGCCACGTTGTTCGATGACCAGGCTGTAGGAGGTCGTGCGGTCGCTCGATATCGCCAGTTGAGGGTTGGCAAAACCTTTCGCGTCAAGTTTTTCGCGCAAGAGGCCGCCGAGTTCGTCATCGCCAATGGTCGCGTAGGGGACAACCACAGCGCCGAGGTCGGCTAGGACTCCACCGGTGTTTGCGACACAACCACCCAGGGTTACGGACAGCGGGCCAACATCAAAAAGCGATCCCGGATCGATTTGCGCTCTGTCAGCCTGGAGTGGCGTGATGTCAAGGCACAAGTGGCCAGCAACAGCAATCGAGTGCACGCTTTCCCCTTACGTTCCAGGCACTTACCGTCTCTTCGGCGCCCGGTTAGACAAAATTATCCAGACAAAGATACTCTGACACAAACGCCGACCGGCGTGGAATGTCGCTGGATTCACCCCCAAGGAGTCGTCATCACCATGTCACAATTTCGCCTCAACAGGCTCTTTAACTCGGTTTCCGGCAGAGCCCTCGATGTTGCTGCTGACCACGGCTTTTTCGGTGAATCGAGCTTTATCAGCGGTATTGAAGACATGGATGCGGTGATTGCGACACTCGTGGGTGCGAATCCCGATGCGGTGCAGCTAACGGTGGGCCAGGCAAAGCTTCTTCAAAATGTGCCCGGCAAACAGAAGCCCGCTCTGGTGCTCAGAACTGATGTGGCGAATGTGTACGGCAGCCCACTGGATGAGTACCTGTTCAGCCACCACTTCCCCACGGCAATCGAAGAGGCTGTTCGCCTTGATGCGGTGGCGGTCTGTGTCAATCTGATACACCTGCCAGGCCGCCCGGAGATCCGGGAGGCAAACATCCGATCCATCATGGCGTTGCGTGATGATGCGCGAAGGTTTGGAATGCCGCTGATGATTGAGCCTCTCGTGATGAAAGATAACGGCCAAAAGGGCGGCGGATACATGGTCGATGGAGACACCGACAAAATTGTTACGCTCGTGCGCCAGGCAAAGGAGCTGGGCGCGGACCTCATCAAGGCAGATCCGACGGACAACGTTTCTGATTACTCAAAGGTCATCACCGTTGCCGGTGATGTGCCGGTTCTCGTTCGCGGCGGCGGACGAGTCGATGACCGCACTCTTCTCGAGCGCACCGTCGCGGTTCTTGAGCAAGGAGCCAGCGGAATCGTCTATGGAAGAAACATCGTTCAACACCCCAACCCCGCGGGAATCACTGCAGCGCTAATGGCAGTTCTGCATAGGGGAGCCAGTGTTGACGAGGCCCTTGCCATGATTGAAGAGAGCCGCCTGTGAGTGCCAAGCGAGTCAATGTCGCCATTATCGGAGCCGGCTTGATGGGTCGTGAGGTTGCAGCCGCTATCCAAAGGTGGCCAGCGTTGATTGACCACCCGGTGCGTCCCAGACTGACTGCTGTGTGTGACATCAACGAATCGGCACTGGACTGGTTCGATGAGATTGATACCGTCACGACGAAAGTCACGGACTACAAAGACCTCCTTAGCGATGCATCAATCGATGTCATTTATGTTGCTGTTCGCCACGATCTTCATGAACGAATCTATTCCGACGTCATCGCAGCAGGGAAGAGCTTGCTCGCCGAAAAACCATTTGGTATTGATCAGTCTGCTGCCGAAGCGATCCTGGCAGCCGTTGAAAAGCACCCCGAAAGCTTCGTGAGATGTTCCAGTGAGATGCCATTTTTTCCTGGCGCCCAAATGGCGATCAATTACGTTCTAAGTGGGGCTCTGGGAACAATCGTCGAGGCTCGGAACAGTTTCCTCCACGCCAGTGACATCGACAGAACCAAACCAATTGGGTGGAAGCGTCAGAACGAGTTTTGTGGCGAGGCGGGTGTTCTCAACGACCTAGGAATGCACACCTGGCACGTGCCCTTGCGATTGGGGTGGGCCCCGGAGAGTGTGTACGGTGTCTTTCAGAACATCGTGACCGAGCGTCCTGGCCCTGACGGGGAGCTGGTGGAGTGCGACACGTGGGATAACGTCACGCTGCACAGCTGGGCCCACCATGAGGGCGTTCGATTCCCGCTCACCACCGAGACCAAACGCATCGATCCTGGCCAAAAAAACACCTGGGTGTTCGAGGCGATTGGTCTCGATGGCGCAGTTCGCTTCAGCACGAAGAATCCCAAGTTGGTGGAGACTTTTTCTGTCATTGACACCCCCGGGCACGGGCGTGAGCAGGCATGGCAGCACATTGATTCGGGTAGCCAATCGGTCTGGCCAACGGTCACCGGGGCAAACTTTGAGTTTGGATTTTCGGACTCAATCTTGCAGATGTGGGCTTCCTATTTGGCCGAGCGGGAAGGACTACTGGGTGACCGGTTTGGGTGCGTCACCCCGCACGAGGCGGCTGCAACTCATTCGATCTATCGTGCTGGGTTGGACTCGTCTGAGCGAGCAACAACTGTGGAACCTCGGTAAAGAGGGCGAAGTTCGCTGAGTTTTTCTTTGGGCCTGCTGTGGCGCCGGGAACTTTTATGGCCTGCACGCACCTGCCCGCAGCCTGAGCGCTTTACCGACAAAGCAGTGGATATCGGGGCGTCTGCCGGTCTCGTGCCTGGGGGGTTAAGGTCTGCACTTTGCACCCTGAGGAGCATGCGCTTTGGTGGGAGCTATAGGCACATTGCCCAGGCCCTCACGGGTAATACTCCTGGTCTCGGCGGAAAGGGCTGCGGAATAGACTGGCTGAGCTTGCAGCCGTCGGTGTGGATGTAACGCCCGACTCTTTTTTCTTGAGGCGGCAGGAGTAACACCCCCGATGTCCTTAGAACCATCCCCATCACTAAGAAGTTAGGCAGAGGCAATGACTGAAAAAATTCTGAAAATTGGTGTGGTGGGAGCGGGAGTCATGGGCTCTGGTCACGTCGAGTATCTATCCCAAGACATTCCGGGTGTCACGGTGGTTGCACTGGCGGAGCCTGACGAGTCCCTGAGGCAAGCCGTTCTGGACCGATGGAATCTCGAGTGTGCAGGTTTCTCCTCACTGGAAGAAATGCTCGATGGTGTGGAATTGGACGGGGTGGTGGTGGCGTCACCTGATCGCTTTCATGCCGAGAGCATCAAGCTTTGTCTTTCTCGAAAAATGCCAACGCTGTGCGAAAAGCCCCTGGCGCAGTCAAGCGAAGATGCCGAGGAGCTATCTGAACTCGCTCAGCAGTCGCTGAAAGACGTAGGCCACCCACTCGTTCATTTGGGGTTCATGAGGCGATTCGATCCCCCCTTTATCGAAGTGAAAAAGCTCATTGACTCAGGGGAATTGGGTGCAGTCCTCTATGTGAATGCCTCTACTCGCAATGTTTCCTCTCCGGGGATCAAAAGCACGGAGCTCCTGACCAACATCGCCATCCACGAGGTCGACACGCTGCGTTGGCTTCTTTCCGATGAGTGGTCGGATCTCACGGTCCTGAAGGGGCGATCTGCTTCAGCGGCTCCTGAGGGCACCCAGGACCCCATTGTGCTCACCGGTTCCACCGTTAACGGTGTGGTGATTGTTGCCGACATTTTTGCAAACAACTCCTATGGGTACGATGTCCGCTGCGAACTGACCTTCGAGAAAGGGGTTGTGCGGGTGGGCATTTGGGGCGACGTCACAATCGTCAAGAACCACGAGCATCCCGCTCACCCTGCCTTTGCGCTCGGGGAAAACTGGATCGCCCGTTTTCGCCAGGCCTATGTCAACGAGCTGCTGGAGTGGACGAAAACGCTCAGAGGCGAGGCCTCATCAAGTTTGGCCACCGTGGAAGACGGACTCCGCGCGCTCCAAGTACTGGATGGGGTCCGCTAAACCTGAATGACCCCTACAGCGAAGGGGTGGACCCGAGTTGGCGGCAAATTTCTTCTGCCAGCTCAAGATTGGCAACAATCTCTTCGTGAGTATGCACCGGTGATTCAGTAAATCCTTGCCTCACGTAATGGGCAAACCACTCGGCTTGGTAATAGAGACCTGAGTGGCCTTTCACGGGTGTGCCATCGGCCCAAGTCTCCTCAGTTTGATAGAGCTCTTTATCCGAAAGGCGGAGAGTGGTGGGAACAAAAAAGGGATGATCCAACGTCAGCGCCAAGTTTTCGCCTGACACTGTTGCCTGACAGGGGAAGCTGGCTACTCCAGAAATCACCAGGGTGGCCTCCGCCCCAGAGGCGTATTCCAGGCGCACCAGCGACCCCTCATCGAGTCCGTCTGGCGTGCACCTACCCAAGGCCGTAATTGATGTGGGCTTGCCGAAGACTTCGTAGGCAAAAGCAATCGGGTAAATCCCCATGTCGTAGGTGATTCCGCCTGTTCCGCGTTCCCACAGCCGCTGGACCCCACGGTTATCCATGGCAAAGCTCGCCACCATGCTTTCGGGGCGTCCAAAGTCTTCAGAATCGAGAATCTGTCTGATGACACTCGCCTGGGGAAGGTAACGGGTCCACATAGCCTCGGTCAAGAAAAGACCCTTTTCTCGCGCCAGCGCAAGAGTTTCACGGGCTCGACTGGGGGAATAGTGGAGAGGTTTTTCCACCAGGACGTGCTTGCCAGCGTGGAGAGCCGCGTCTGCTAGATCGAGGTGGCCATCAATGTGGTTTGAGATATAAACGGCATCAATAGTGTCTGAGGCAAACATTTCATCGTAGGAACCAAAAATGTGTTCAATGGAGTGCTCTTGCGCAAAGGTGTTTGCTCGATCGAAGGATCGCGAGGCCACCGCGGTTATATTTTGGCTTCCATAGGTATTGACTGCGGCTGTGAACATACCGGCGATTTCGCCAGGTGCGGCAATACCCCAGTTGAGAGGCTTAGTTTCGTTTGTGGGCAGTGGTGTTGGCGTGGGGAAATTCACCCCCTGAGGCTACTACACCGAGAAGATTGGGCGGCCCGCTGTGAGCGAAGAATCAGCCCACCAGTGCCACCTCGGTTTCTGACCTAACAATGGCGGGTGAGAGATTGCGGTTTGGCGAACTCGACAATGTGTAAGCCCAATACTTCGCTACCATGTGCTCACCGACGACGTGAGAAGGATGAGGCGGAAATGCCCAAGGTCATTGGTGTTGATTCTTCAACACAGAGCTGCAAAGTCCTTGTTGTGGACGTCGCCTCCGGTCACATTCTCTCCGAAGCGACAACACCGCATCCCGAGGGAACAGAAATCGACCCAGAGCTGTGGTGGGTGGCTCTTCAACGCTGCCTCGATCAGGTTGACACCTCCGGTGTCGAGGCGATTTCCGTCGGGGCTCAGCAACACGGACTTGTTGCATTGGACGCCTCGGGTGAGGTCCTGAGGCCCGCACTGCTCTGGAACGATACGCGTTCTGCTCCCCAAGCCGAGAAAATTATCGCCGAATTTGGGGCTGCCAGCGTTGCTGAACGAACCGGTTCGGTTCCCGTGGCTTCTTTCACCTCCACGAAGCTCGCGTGGATGCGCCAGCACGAGCCAGAACTTGCCTCCCGAGTTGCAGCGGTCGCTCTTCCCCATGATTGGCTGACGTGGCGGCTTCGGGGCTTTGGACCGGTAGGGAGCTCTCGGCTCGGAGCTCAACTGGACGAACTGGTGACCGATCGCTCCGACGCGAGTGGCACAGGTTATTTTTCTGCCGTCACCAACTCGTACGACGATGAAATCCTTGACTTTGTTCTCGGCCACCGACCCACGCTTCCCAGGGTTGTTGCCTCTTCTGACACGGCAGGAACAACCGAGGAAGGCTGGATAGCAGGTGCTGGCGGCGGGGATAACGCGATGGCAGCGCTGGGGCTGGGAACCCAGGTGGGAGATGTGGTGATGTCACTGGGCACGAGTGGGACTGTGTTTGCGGTAACTTCACAACCTTCTCATGACGCAAGTGGGACCGTGGCGGGTTTTGCCGATGCGGCGGGGGCTTTTCTTCCCCTGGTTGCCACGTTGAACGCTTCCAGGACTTTCGATTCTGTGCGCCAGCTTCTGGGGTTTTCGTGGGATGAATTTTCCCGCGCTCTTCAGAGCGCCGCACCGGGATCGGGAGGACTGACGATGCTTCCCTTTTTCGATGGGGAACGAATGCCGAACCTTCCCGATGCGACCGGTGTGCTCGGAGGTATATCCCGTTTGAGTCTGACTCCTGAGAATATGGCTCGGTCCGTCGTGGAAGCGGTGGTGTCAAACCTGTCGCGTGGGATTGAAGCCATTGTGGAGGAGACGGAAAAACTCGAGCGACTCATTCTCATCGGCGGTGGAGCTCACAACATTGGTGTCCAGCACGTGGTGAGCCAGACTTTGTCGCTCCCTGTTGTCGTTCCTGACCCGGGGGAGTACGTCGCTATCGGGGCAGCTAAACAAGCAGCATGGGCCTTAACCGGGAAACGCCCGGGGTGGCAGCCTCAGGCCCGTGCGCTCCCTCCGGGACCCACTGATCCTCAGGCCCAGAACCAATTCGATGACCTGTTGCGAAAATATGAGGAAGGCCTCAGCTAAGGCTGAGCAGTGAGCATGCGCGAAAGGCGAAGCTAGGACGCAATTCTCAGGAACTGGAGCTCGGAGCCTTCCCCCTCCACCAGGGGAGCTAGTTGAAGGTTGAACGCTGTGCCCTCCGCCCCGTCTAGGTGTCTCTGGAACGCCTGTTCGTTCTGATATCGCTCAATAATGACGAAGGCATGCCTGTCATCGCGTTCGGTGTAAATCTCAAAGAAGATATTTCCAGGCTCTTTTCGAACAACTTCGCCATAGGCACTAATGAGGCCGAAGACGTGTGAATCCTGCCCGGCCACGGCTCGAAAGGTCGCGATAAGGGTTACCGGTTCCGTGTTTTCTGACATCGAGGTCCTCCTCGTGCCCTTCACTCATTGCAAGAGTTGCGGCACGTCTGGTTTCGAGCAGGACGCGCTAGGGGAGCCCCAGCGCGTTATTGAGCGCTCGATGCATTACTTCAGCATCGAGAGTTTCTCCCGTCCACAAGCGGGCGTTGACGAGAGCCTGGTTGACGAGCATGCCGATCCCGGTCAGTGGAATGCAGCCGGCTTCTTCTGCGCCTTGCAGCCATCGGGTCATGGGCGGGTTGGGCACCACATCCGCAACAATCGAGCCCTCGCGGAAGGTAGAGAAATCGACATCAAGCGTTTCTTCGTGGTGGGGGTAAAAGCCCAGTGAAGTCGCATTGACGACAAGAGTGCTGTCTTCAGGGATGACAAATCCGGGCGTCCAAGGAGCAAACGAGCAGTCTGTTTCCGTCTGGGAATCGACGTGCTGGGCCAGTTTCTCGCCTCGCTCCAACGATCGATTAACGATCGTGATTTTCTGTGCACCGGCAAGAGCTAATTCGATCGCAATCGCGCGCGCGGCACCACCGGCACCAAAGATGACCGTTCTGGCGCCCTGGGGGTCTCCGATCTTCTTCAGAGCCTCGAGGAAACCTTGGCCGTCTGTGTTTTCTCCCACAAGCCGCCCCTCGGTGATGACGACCGTGTTGACGGCTCCAATCAGTTTTGCGCTGGGGGCAAGTTCATCGAGGTGCTGCAGAATTGTCTCCTTATGGGGCAAGGAACAGTTGAACCCCAACCAGCCCATCGCGATAGCCCCGGACACGGCATCGGAAAGCTTCTCGGGAGGGACTTCGCAATTGATGTATCGCACGTCGAGATTTCTTGCGGCGTAACCCGCCTCCATGATTGCCACGGTGGGGTTTTCGGCCGCCGATTGGGAAAAAGATCCGGTCAATCCACTGAGAAAACTAGTCATTCCAGCAGTGTAGTACCGGGCCGCATCGCGCTCGCTCTGGCGCTTGAGGTTTCTAGCAGAGGCCTTTTACCGGCTGCTGTTCCCCTCACGAGCGGACTCAACGTAGGTGAGCAGCTTCTCCCTGCGAGAGGCGAGAAGATGTACCTCTGTCTCACGAGGGTACGTAACAAGCGCGTGTTCTGGTCTGTGGGGGTGAGAAGTCTTTCCTGCCCCCAGAAGTGCGGCCCCGGTAACAGCAGCATCGGCGGCCTCAACGTTTGCTAACGGCCTGTTTGCGCAATCCGAGAGGAGCTGCTTAAACACCGGATTGGTAGAACCGCCCCCGATGAGAGGCAGAGTCTCGGGCATGTCTCCGCCGGTGTCACTGACCGCCTGGAGGGCAAGCGCCACCGCCTGAGCAACACCTTCCAGAACACTTCGCAGAATCATCTTTCGCGTCGTTCCCAACGAAATTTCATGCCAGGAACCGCGAAGGCTGGGATCCATAAAGGGGGTCCTCTCGCCGGAAAGGTAGGGAACGAAGATCGGGTCCTCGGGGGATATTCCCTCATCGAGAGCCTCATGGGCTTCTTCAAAGGTGCTCCCCAAGAGAGCCAACGCAGGTTCCAACGCGAGGCCAGCGTTTTGAACCGCGCCGATCCGGTACCAGCCCCCACCTTTGCCGCCAACGGTGGCAAAGGTGTGGGTAGCTAAAGAGGGGTCGAGCGTGGGGTCCTTCATCACGGCAACAACCTGGGCCCCGCTACCAACGGCAACAAAACCTTCTCCTGGTACTAAACCCAAACCAGAGAGTGCGCACGCGGTGTCGGCCCCGCCATAGACGCAGGCCAAGTTCATTCCGGCAACGGCAATATGCCCCGCATCTTCGTGGGAAGCGTAAATTTCGGGAAGGAGCCCCATCTCAATTCCCGACCATTCAACGGGCAGATGTGACCATTGCCCGGCGGCAACATCGCAGAGAAGCGTCCCGGAGGCATCGCTTGGTTCGGTACCAATTCTTCCGCCCAGGGCCATTCGCAACCAATCTTTGGGTTGCAGGACGTGATGAGCCCTCGCCATCACCTCTGGTTCATGCAGCATCAACCACGCCAGCGTTGTAGCGGCGAATCCTGCTACCGCGGCAGACCCGAGTTTAGCCATCTCCAAAGAGCCCAACTCGTCGTTCATCTGCTGAGCTTGAGCTGCGGAACGGGTATCAGCCCAGAGGATGGCGGGCCGCAGGGGCGTGAAAAAAGCATCAGCGATGACAACACCGTGCATCTGTCCCGAGAAACCCACTGCTACGGGAGCTTGAGGCGAGAGCCTGATCGCTTCCTGGGCGACTTCCTCTGCGGCGTGGAGCCATTGCGCAGGGTCACTTTCGGCCCAACCGGGAGACGGTGATTCCACAGAGTAGGTTTTGCTTGCATGGGACAGGATTGCGCCCTTAGAGGAGACAACGGCTGCTTTAACGGAGCCCGTCCCGAGATCTATTCCCAACGTCGTCACAGCTAGCACCCTATCCGCAGTTGTCTCTTACTCTGCGCAGTGGAGTGACCAGAGCCTGGATTCTTGAGACCAGTCCTCAGTAGCATCTGTGCGGGGTCCTGGCGAGCGAAGGTCACAATCCGGTGTCGACCAGGGGTGGCGAGTTGCTAGTCTCGCGGGGCTTAAGATACGTTCCCTATCTCAGGGTTTCCTGGGGAAAAACTACGAAAGGTATCTCACATATGAGAACATCGTTCACAAAGCGGTTTACCAAAAACCGTTTTCTTTCGGGTCTTGCAGCTACAGGCGTAGCCGCACTGATCCTCACCGGTTGTGCCGCAGATGCAACCGAAACTGCAACAGAGAGCGACGCGGCTGTTGTTGCTGAAGAAACTGTCGCCGTCTCACTGATCCTGAAGAACCTCACCAACGCGTTCTTCGTTGCCATGGAAGCTGGAGCGAAAGAAAAAGCTGCAGAAATCGGCGTTGACTTGACCGTTGGCGCAGCCAAGGAAGAGGGCGACGACCAGGGCCAGATTGACCTCATTGAGGCAGCAATCGCTCAGGGTCAAGCTGGAATCCTCATCACCCCGATGTCGACGAACGTGAATGCAGCGATTACGAAAGCCCGCGAAGCCGGTCTTTTTGTTATCGCCTTGGACTCTCCTACTGAGCCTGCAGACATCGTTAGCTCGACTTTCGCAACTGACAACTGTCTCGCCGGCGAAGCAATCGGCGAGTGGGCAGCGGGCAAGCTTGATGGCGAAAAAGCCATTATTGCGCAGCTCGTCATCTTCGATGACCGCGTTGTCCCCGTGGACTTCTGTCGTGCAAACGGCTTCCTGATGGGTATGGGAATTGACGTTCCTGTTCTCGAAGAAATGGATAGCGCTGCAACGACCGGAAACTACACCACAGGTACCGGTGGCGAATATGAAATCGTCTGTCTCGAAGCAACGGGTGCCAACGAAGAAGGCGGCCGTAGCGGTATCGAGCGTTGCCTCGCGGCCAACCCTGACATCAACGTCGTCTACACGATCAACGAGCCCACTGCTTTCGGAGCTAACGTAGCCCTCGAAGCAGCTGGCAAGGTTATTGGTGAAGACGTGTTCGTTGTCTCCGTTGATGGTGGACTTGCCGGTGTTACAGCCGTCAAGGCTGGTCAGATTCAGGCTACTGCTCAGCAGTACCCACTGAGAATGGCATCCTTCGGTATCGAGGCCATCTTCGAGATCGCCAACGGCGGAGAGCCACCTGCTAACACCTCAGCAAATGGGTTGTTCTTCGACACGGGCGTAGCACTGTGTACCGATGACCCACAAGATTCAGTGGTCGCGGCTGATCAAGAAACCGCCGATTACTGCATCGAAAACGCCTGGGGCTAATCTCTCCTCAAGGTAAGTAAAGATGTTGGGGGGCCAGAATTTGGCCCCCCAACATCTCGCTTAACGCCTAGGCGATAGACAGGGACGCTGTCGATGGGTGGCAAGCAGTTAGTTTATGATTTTGACAAGTCCAACTTTCTATGGGGGTAAGCCGAGTGAGCAAGAAAGCTTCTAGCGAAGATGCTGTAGGCAAAGAGTTTGAGGTAGAGCAAACTCTTCTGCGTCGGATCCAAATGACTCTCCACCGCTATCCATGGCTGAGTTCACTCGTTGTGCTAGTTGCGGTCTTGGTTGCCTTTGGGGCAGTCAATGAACGCTTCCTCCTGCCCTCGACCATTTCTTTGATGGTCCAGCAGACCGTTATCGTTGGCAGCCTGGCGATAGCACAGGCGCTAATCATCCTCACGGCGGGCATTGACCTATCCATTGGGTCAATCATGATTTTCGGGCAAATGCTGATGGCCAACCTGGCAGTCTTTGTCGTCGCGTCGAACGTTTTGCCTATTGCTGGGCAAAACCCTTACTTGGCAGTTTTCCTAGGGATCTTGGCGGCCACAGCAGCCGGTGCGGTTAATGGTTTCTTGATTGTCCGATTCGGGTTGCCGCCCTTCATTGTGACCTTGGGGACCTGGAGCGTCTTCATGGGTTTGACCCTTATTTTCTTCAAAGCCCGCACCATTCAGGGCCCTGAGATGCCAGAGGTCCTGCTGATCTTGGGCGAAGGATTCGCTGTGGGTCCTTTCTTTGTGACCTTTGGTTTGCTCGTGATGTTTGCTTTGTACTTCGTCGTAGCGTGGGTATTGAGAAACACTGCCTGGGGTAAGCATGTTTATGCCGTGGGTGATGACCCAGTAGCTGCCCAGTTGAGCGGAATCAATGCCAATAGGGTTCTCTTCAGCGTCTACCTTGTAGCGGGGCTGATTATGGGTATTGCGGCCTACATCACCATTGGACGCGTCGGTTCGGCCTCTCCCAACGTCGACCCGATGTTGAATCTGCAGTCGATTACTGCAGTGGTGATCGGTGGAATATCTTTGTTCGGGGGTCGAGGAGCAGTGGTGGGAGCCCTTATTGGGGCAATGATCGTCGTTGCTGTCGAAATGGGATTGTCCCTTGCTGGTGTAGACCAGGCGTACCGGACAGCAGCAATTGGAATTTTGGTCATCGTCGCTGTTGGTGTTGATCAGTGGATCAGAAAGGTGAAGTTATGAGTGAGCCCATTGTCAAAGCCCGAGGCCTAGTCAAGCGTTTTGGGAGCGTTACCGCTCTCAACGGTTCGGACTTTGATTTGTTCTCCGGGGAAGTTCTGGCTGTCATTGGCGACAACGGTGCCGGTAAATCGAGCCTGATCAAGTGTTTTGCGGGTGCTCACGCTGCAGATGATGGTCAGATGTGGGTAAACGGCGAAGAGGTTTCCTTTAGCAGCACCCAGGAAGCGCGCGAGCACGGAATCGAGACCGTCTTTCAAACTCTCGCTGTCGCACCGGCACTTGACATCGCCTCAAACTTGTTTCTCGGCCGAGAGGTGCGAAAAAAGGGTGTCATGGGGACCGTTTTTCGTCAGCTCGACAAGAAGGGTATGCGCCGGCAAGCTGCTGAGCACCTCGAGAGCTTGGGTATCAGCACTCTGCAAGACATCACTCAGGCCGTCGAGACGCTCTCCGGCGGTCAGCGCCAGGCTGTGTCTGTGGCTCGTGCGGCCGCCTTCGGAAGCCAAGTCATTATTCTCGATGAACCGACCGCCGCACTGGGTGTTCGCGAATCAGGCAAGGTTCTTGATTTGATCAAGGACCTCAAGGCCCGGGGACTAACGGTTGTGTTGATTTCGCACAACATGCCCCAGGTGTATGAGGTCGCTGACCGGATTCACGTGCAGCGGCTTGGCAAGCGTGCCGCAGTCGTGACACCGAAGTCTGCCTCTATGAATGATTCGGTGGCGCTCATGACAGGAGCAATAGATATTCCTGATGCCGAGCAACAACTCTCTCCCCTGTAGCTGATACCGCGTCCTGAGGAAGGGCGGAAGTGAACAGGGCGTTCCTGACCCTGGCCCTAGCGGTTCCGAATGCGCTCGAGAAGCCCGCACCCTTCGGGGAGCTGTGGGATGAGAAGCGCCTGCAGGAGGTGGTAGGCGTCGGGTTTTCCCTTTGCGATTGTTGAAGAGGGAGTCCCGTCGGCACTTAATTCGTGGTGCCAACTACCTTTTTCTGTATCCAAAAACATTGTGGCCAGATGAGCTCTCCAGTCTGAAACATCACCTTGGGCGGTGTCCGAGAGGTTGCTTTGGTCGATTTGCGCAGCGGCACTGATAGCTTCTGCGACAACCCACATCAGTCTCTCGTCCACAACTGGTTGTGCATCCCAATCCACCGTGTAGACAAAACCCTCGCTGCCGTCGACGGCCCAACCGATTTGTTTGGCCTTTTCATAGAGGCTCGTTGCGGCTCTCGGGATCCATTCAGCACCACGTATTCCGCTGTGATGTAGCTCAAGGAGGAGACGTGACCATTCGAAAAGGTGACCGACGGTTACGCCGTAAGGCCGAAATTCATCAGCAGGGTTCTGTGCATTGAAGTTGAGGTCTTGCCCGCCCTGGGAATCGAAATGTTCCGGCATCATCCAGCCCATCGAGCGGGCGTGCCGATTCACTACGAAGTCACTAATTTCTAATGCCCGTTCCATGAGAGAGCTATCGGCCATCGCTGTGCTCGCCGCAATTAACGCTTCTACGGCGTGCATGTTCGCATTGGCGCCAAGGTAGGGCTCCACGGTGGAAAAATCTTCGGTGAACGAGTTTGCAAATATGCCGAGGTCTTCTCGCCAGAATCGGTCAAACAGGACCTCTAGCGCCTGTTCAGCGACTCGGTCTGCACCGCTCACACCAACGGAGTGAGCGGTGGATGCCGCTAGAAGGACAAAAGATGTGTCGTAGGCGCTCTTGAGCTCAGCACCCTCATGTCCGAGAGGAGCGCTCCTAAACCCACCATTCTTCGCGTCGAGAAAATCCATGGCCAGCGACTTCACGCCGCGGGCGGCGAGTTCGTCGCAACCCTTCAATCCGAGCTCGCTCGCAATGGAAAAACAAAATGTCATGCGCGCCGTGATCAATACGGAGGGAGAAAAAGAGGAGTCGACGACACCGTCGGTGTCTAAGTGTCCAAATCCGGTGGTCGTGGAAGCAGAATGACGCGCAAAGTCAATGAGCTCTTCGACATCGTGAAGCTCCAATGTTTGGGGTGAGTCCTGCACCCCAGTCACACCACACCTTTTTGGGCAATGAAACAAGTGTAGGGAGCCGTCTCCAGGCACTGGACGATGAGCGCGCATTCCTTGGCCTTGGTATAAAAGTCCATTCTGGGGATGACTTCAAACTCCAGTCGTGCAGAGTGACTCTTGGATGCCACCTCGAGGACCTGGTCGTGAGTCGGCGTCGAAGGCGACTGATCATCTGCTTCCATTCGGGACAGCGGCTTTTCGATAAACGAGTCCAAAGGAAAAACCCCGAATACAGCTTCGGCTGCTCGCACGATACCGATTTCACCCAAGTGGATGACCTGAGCTCCAGAGCTGTGACTGGGGTAGTTCCGATCTACGAGAGCGATTTTCTGTCCATGGCCCAGTTCATCGAGTGCCTTCAGAAGCGATCCCGTCAACACTGGATCGATGTTCTTCAACATTGGTTCTCCTCTACGGTGGCACCCATAATCGTGGGTCCTGTTGCGATGGAAGCGGCTTGCTGGCCAGGACCCACGATAGCAAGCTCAGGCACTAGGGGACGGTTCTCATTATCAAAACGAAGAGTGTGGGGACCCTGCGGTTGACTTCAGGGCGGTGGCTCAGGAAGGTGGGTGCCACACGGCGTGCAAGATTCATCTGTGCCTACTAGCCTCACGCTATGACCCATTGGCATCAGTTTTCTCTCGCGGACCAGCACGGCTCCCTGGTGAACAGGGATGCAGAGGTCGCGGAGCTTGTGGAGTATTACCTCGACCGCGTCGCCCGTATCAATCCTGATGTAAACGCTCTTGTCCATATCGATGCAGAGGGGGCGCGTCAGCGCGCAGAACGAGTGGGTGAGGGGCAGCTCGATCTCAACATGTCGGGATTAGCTGGTTTGCCAAGTGCTGACAAAGACTTGGTCGCTAGAGAAGGAATGCCCACCGGTTACGGATCCGTCACCACCAGAGGTCAACCGGTAGCGGAGGCTTCTGAACCCATGGCACAGTGGCTAGACGCTGTGGGGGTTCTCAGTATGGGGAAAACGGCGACGTCGGAGTTTGGGATGTCTGCTGGCACAGAATCCGCCGCAACGGGCCCGACCCGCAACCCTCACGATCTCGCCCGGTCAGCCGGAGGCTCAAGCGGCGGAGCGGCGGCAGCTGTTGCTGCCGGCATAGTGCCTTTTGCTCCCGGATCCGATGGGGGAGGTTCCATTCGAATTCCTGCCCTGTCGTGTGGTGTGGTGGGGTGGAAACCGTCCCGCGGGCTCGTCCCCGCTGGAACGGGTTTAGAGTCCGCAGGTGGGCTCACGGTGCCCGGTTTGATTACCAGGACCATTTCTGACCTGGCGTATGCCGCCGATTTCCTCGTTCGGGGGTCTCTGAACTGGGCAACCCGCGCACCAGGAGCTTCTGGGGGCTTCAGCAAGGCCGCGCAGCACCCTGAACGGGGCCTTCGCATAGGGATGACCACTGTGTCACCCTGGCCCAGCGACTGGGAGATTGTGCCCGACGCGGAGGCGTTACAGGCCATGGGGAGGGCGCGGGAGGCTCTTGCAGACGCAGGTCATACTGTTGAAGAATTCACGTGGAACCCCAAATCGTCCTATGCCGATGATTTCATCACCCTGTGGACCGCATCGGCCGCGAGCTTGCCTGTTCCAGAAAACATGTTTGATGCCCTGGAGCCACTCACCAGGGACCTGATGCTTCGCGGACGAGAGGTGAGCGGAGCATCCTTACTCTTAGCGTTGGCCGGTCTTCGTCGCTTCGAGACCGAAACCATTGAAAGATTCTGCACTTTTGACGCGATTCTGACCCCGGGGCTGAATGGGCCAGCACCCCTTATCGGCTGGTACGACAAAGAGGATCCGGAAAAGAACTTTGCTCAGCAGGTTCAGATGACTCCGTGGACAAGTTTTGTGAATGTCGCTGGGCTACCGGCGATAAGCATCCCGACTTTGTATTCCGCCACAGGGATGCCCCTGGGAGCCCAATTGATTGGCGGCCCAGGCCGGGATGCTCGCCTGATGGGTCTTGGTCAACAGATCGCAGAGCGGCTTGTGGACGCCACTAAGCCACCGGCACTGTTCGACTAGCTTCTGCTTTGCCCTCGCGTATCGGGATGAGAAACAAAACGAGGAGGCAGAGAGCCCATGATGGCGCTCTACCTCCCCGGGACTTTGCGCGGGTACGCCGCTCCTGGTTACAGGACTAACAGCGCGAGGGCAACCAACAGCGCGAGGCTGAAGAGGCCCATCAACACCTGGGTGTAGCGAAGGTACGAACCGCTAGAGGCGATATCGCGAGCAACACCGCTGAGGTTATCGAGGGCTTTGAGGTCGTTCACAATTGACGCGGCCTCGCGGATGACCGCAAACTGGTTCAGAACGCTCAGGCTCCCCACGCTGACCAAAAAAACGGCAGCAAAGGAGAGTGCATACGTGCTTGCTCCATCGAAGTAGCCCATCATGGCGACAACGGTGATGACCGCAAGTGCAATCACGGAGGGCATCTGTGCCGAAATGATCTGACGGCGTTTGTCATTCCATAATTCGACTAGGTCTTTTTCTTTCATCAAACACATCCTCTCAAAAGCTAAACCCCAGCGGTTGAGCTGAGCAAACGGTAACAGGCTTTAGCAGAACTTCCCTGGGGGTTTCACCCTCGAAGGAGGCTCGATGGTCACCTGCTCGGGGAGGATATTTCTGGAGCCCCCAAGGGACTCTAAACTGGCAGGATGGCGGTGTATAAGGTGTTGCTCTACTACGGCTTCACCCCTCTTGCCGACCCGGAAGCGATACGCCTCTGGCAACGGGACCTCTGCGAATCGTTGGGTTTGGCCGGGAGAATTTTGATTTCCCCGCATGGCATCAATGCCACGGTGGGCGGGGAGCTCAACGCGCTCAAGAAGTATTGGCGAAAGACGCGGGACTACCCGCGATTCAAAGACATTGACTTCAAATGGAGTGAGAGTAGCGCAGAGTCTCAGTTTCCGCGCTTAAGCGTCCGGGTGAGGGACGAATTAGTGGGTTTCGGGGGGTCTGATGAGTTTGCTGTCGACAACTCCGGTGTCATCGGTGGCGGCCAACACCTCACCCCGCAGGAGCTTCATGGCCTAGTGGAGAGCAAAGAGGTCACTTTCTTTGACGGACGCAATGCATGGGAGGCCCAGATTGGCCGGTTCAAGAATGCGGTAGTTCCGGACATTTCCACCTCGAATGACTTTGTTCGGGAGCTCGACAGTGGCCAGTATGACCATCTGAAAGACACGCCCGTTGTGACCTATTGCACCGGTGGAATTCGGTGCGAAATATTAACCGCAATGATGATTAAGCGCGGGTTTAGCGAGGTCTATCAGCTTGAGGGTGGAATCGTTCGGTACGGAGAAGCCTTTGGCGATGATGGCTTATGGGAAGGTTCGCTCTCGGTATTTGATCCACGCAAAGCGGTGACTTTTAGCTCCAACGCGAAGGTGATTGGTCGCTGCGCACTGTGCGAGACGCCCTCGTCTCGCCTCGAAAATTGTGCTGATGTGGCTTGTCGCAGGCAGCTCGTGTTCTGCGATCCCTGCGCAGCGCGTCAGCCGCTGTGCCCCGCCCATCACGAGCAACCCGTCATCCCGAAGTTGCCCGCTTAGCTGGGGCGCGAAGTTTCCGCAGTGGTGTGGAAAAAACGACGGGAAACCTGGTTTTTCTCCACTTCATCGGCCAGCCAGCCGCCGATTGTTATTCGTTCTTTTGCGAGAAAGAGGGGGAGGAGAAGACCACTTTCCTCTGGATGTGAGTTTTAGCGGATACCCTGGTCAGGCTTGTCCCGGTTCTTTGCGGAAAGTCCCGCGAAGAATTCCCAGATCAGACGGTGAGCATTGTTAACCGTGACGTCAGCGTGGTCATAAGCCGGGGCAACCTCCATAACGTCAAACCCCACCACATCGAGTTCGAGGGTCAGGCGGCGAATGATGCGGAGTAAATCGATGGGGGCAAAACCCCCGGGCTCGGGCGTCCCGGTCGCGGGAGCAAACCCCGGGTCGAGCACGTCAATGTCAATAGAAATGTAGGCCTTCGGAGCTCTCTTTTTGGCTTCGGCGATCACATCATCCAGAACCGGCATGGGGCCGCGTTCCCAAAACTCCTGCATCATGTAGTGCTTCAGGTTGTTCTCTCGCATCCACTTCTGGTCTTCTTCACCTGGCCAATAGCCGCGCAATCCCAGTTGCAGGAAACGATCGCCGGGTATCGACCCGGATTCAATAATGCGACGCATCATTGCGCCGTGGCTGGCAAAGTTGCCATCGAGTTCATAAGCGGTGTCTGCGTGGGCGTCGAAGTGGATCATGGCAACGTTGCCAAACCCGTGTTTCTCGGCTACAGCCGTGACCGCGGGGAAGGTCACCGAATGGTCGCCCCCGAGCACCACGGGAATGATTCCTCTGCTGGTCACTTCGCTGACTCGGTCGTAGATCGCTTGGCGAGATTGCTCCCACATTCCATGGCTAACGATGGCGTCTCCGTAGTCAACGACGGTGAGGTGGTCGAAAATTTCTACGCCTAAGTCGAGGTGGTAGGTGCCCGGGTCATACGCGTTGGCTCGAAGAGCACGAGGCCCAAAACGCGCGCCCGGACGGTTGGTAGTGCTGTCGTCCCAGGGAGCACCAATAACGGCAACGTCAGGCCGCAGTGCATCGAGTTGTTCTGGCTCCGTGACGAAGGGGCGCATCCCAAATGTTGCGAGCCCCTGGTACGAGGCGGAGTCAAGCTGGTTTCGCATTCCCGGCGGTAGTGAGTTCTCTGAATTCATGCCCCCAGGCTAGGTCATGGGCCCCAGGCCAAGACATTGAGTGGCAGAGGTTTGGCGGGGGAAATCTGGTCTATTCTTTTCTCACCCTTTAGACAACGACCGAGGAGAGCTGTGACGAAAGAGAATTTTTCAGCCGAAAGATGGAAAGAGCTTGATCGCTCCTTCAATTTTTATTCTTGGTCCGCACAGGGGGCACTTTCTCCCATGATGGTTTCTCATGCCCATGGCATGACAGTGGTGGACATCGAGGGGAATGAATATCTCGATTTCTCGAGCCAGCTTGTCAACGTCAACATCGGGCATTCGCATCCTCGGGTGGTCGGGGCGATTGTTGAGCAGGCTGAGCAGCTGGCAACGGTGGGGCCGGCGTTTTCCTCGAAACCGCGGGTTCAGGCGGCAATGGCTATCGTGTCGCGAGCTGGCGAGAGGTTTCGAAAAGTTTTTTTCACCAACGGTGGGGCTGACGCCAATGAAAACGCGATTCGCGCAGCCAGGTTGTATACCGGGCGTTCGAAAGTACTCAGCACGTATCGCAGCTACCACGGCAACACCGGGTCGGCGATTGTGGCAACAGGGGATTGGCGCCGTCAGCCTAATGAGTATGCCACCGGGCACGTCCATTTTTTTGGACCCTTTTTATATCGCACCGAGTTCGCCGCGGAAAACGCTGAAGAGGAATGCCAACGTGCTCTGCGCCATCTCGAGCGCACCATTGAAGCGGAGGGTCCCGACACGATCGCGGCCGTGCTGATGGAAACTGTTCCTGGCACAGCAGGAATCATGGTCCCCCCACCCGGTTATCTTTCCGGGGTTCGGGCTCTGTGTGATCGCTTTGGCATCATGTTGATCCTGGACGAGGTGATGTGTGGGTTTGGACGAACAGGTCAATGGTTTGCCTTCCATGACCACGATGCTGTCCCCGATATGGTCACCTTCGCCAAAGGGGTTAATTCAGGCTATGTGCCCGTCGGTGGCGTGGTCTTCTCCCAGGCCCTATCGGAGTATTTTGACGACCACATGTTCCCCGGGGGATTGACCTATTCGGGGCACCCACTGGCCATGGCTTCTATCGTCGCTGCGCTGGACGCTATGGAAGAGGAAGCCATGCTTCCCAACGCCCGCTCCATCGGCGATGATTATCTCCGACCCGGCCTCGAGGACTTGGCCCGCAAGCATCCCGTCATCGGGGAAGTCCGAGGGTTGGGTTGTTTCTTTGCGCTCGAGTTGGTCTCGAACTCTGACACCCGCACAGCGCTGGACGCTGCATCGATCGGAAAAATCAAGTCTGAAATTCTTGCTCGTAAGCTTTTGCCCTTCGTCGTCGACAATAGAATTCATGTCGTCCCGCCCTTGATTGTCAGCGCTGATGATGTGTCGCGGGCACTTTCCATCTATGACGAAGCCTTCGAAGCTGCAGGTTTTTAGCACTGCGGAGCCTCATCCGCGCGGAGCCGTCGCCTTGGGGTTTTACGGGGCAGAGAAGCTCTGAAGGACCTGTTCCATAATTTCTTCTGCTCTGGCGGGGGAGGGATAGGAACTCTGCGTTCCCTGATTCATTACACTTTCTGATGCGCAGGCAATGCCGAGGGTCAGCGCCACCTCCAGAGGCAAGCCCGCTGCCAGTCCAGCGGCAAAAGTGCCAACGAAACTGTCTCCTGCACCGGTTGTGTCAAGCGCGTCGACTGTGGGGGCAGGAATCCGAAGGACGGTTCCGTTCGCCACCGTTGCTGCTAGTCCGCTTTCTCCCAGGGTGACCAGGAGGTTCGTCCCGAGAGCCTGCGCCACCTCCAGGATGATGGCATCGCTTTCGGGCAAGAGTCCCCGGGGGTGAAGGCCCGCAAACTCCGTCTCATTGGGAACGATCCAGTCGCTGGCTGCCACCAAGTCCGGCAAGAGTTCCTGGTAGGGAGCGGGGTTCAAGATGGTTATCGCGCCGTCTTTTCTGCCCTGTTGAAAAGCAGCGAGCGTGACCTCTTGGGGGATTTCGAGCTGACCGACAACGACCTGATACTCGGCCATACCTTTCAGAGCGGAAATGGCTCCCGCGGGAGTCATCAGGGCATTGGCCCCTGGCACCACAATGATCCTGTTTGCCCCATCTGGCTCCACCCAAATCGGTGCCACGCCGCTGGGGCCGGGAACCCGTGAAATCCATGCCGTGTCGATTCCTTCGTTCTCAAAGTTCGCCATGGTGGTGTCACCGAAAACATCGTCACCGAGAGTGTTGACCATCGACACGTCTGCCCCGAGGCGCCGAGCCATTACCGCTTGGTTGGCCCCTTTTCCGCCAAAACCCAGAGCGAAGGACTCCCCGGTGACGGTTTCCCCGCGTGCGGGAACACCGGCGACATAAGTAATCATGTCCATGTTCGTGCTTCCCACAACCGCTACGTGTCCGTGATCCATGAAATTCTTCTCCTTGGGGGCTTTGTGAACCCTTAGCGTCAGATGCGGGCTCACCCAGTATGTTAGGGGCAAATGCAAAGCCCGGGGCTCGTCGGTGCCGAGCATCGGCACATAAGGGGTGTATCCGCGATGGTCGTGAGCGATGCTCTAGATTCCTTGGATTCTTGGCAAAGCCCTGTCTTGCAATCCGTGGCGCCGGTTATAGAACAGGCGGGCCGCGTCACGCTTTCGAGCGAAAAAATCAGCCAGGTAGCGCAGTGGATGGCCTATGAGGGCTTTCCTCCTTTAGGGAGCGCCGCCCTGTTCGACTTTGGCCCCGACCCCGACACCACTATTGATTTCATGTTGGTGCTGAACACTCTCAACTTTGCTTTCACAGATTTTGACTCTGGGCTCATCTTCACCACGAATTATCAGGGCAAGACCTGGTCCGACTCCGAGGCGCTCGTGGCCTGCATCCACCGAGCCATCACCGCCGGGGTTCCTTTGTTCTCCGGTGACTACTTGGCGAGGGTCACGAGAAGAGACCTCGAAGAGTTGTTTTCAGGCTCCTGTGAGATGCCGATGCTGGAGGATCGCGTCGAGCTTCTCAACGAGGTGGGTCAGACGCTCGTGGACAAGTACCAGGGGAGCTTCGCGCGATTTCTTCGCTCGTGTTCTCCACGCCTCTATGCAGAAGGCGACGGCGTTTTAGAGCGTCTGGTTGCGGAGTTTCCTCGATTTCGCGACGTCAGTGACTACCGCGGGGGTGAGGTTAAGTTTTTCAAACTGGCCCAATTGGCGTTGTGGAGCATCCACCTGGCTCTCGCTCCACAGAAACACTGGGCGCTCGAAGACGCGCATCTTGTGACCGGCTTCGCCGACTACATCGTCCCTGTTGCACTGCGGGTGATGGGGATACTTGAATACGACCCCGAGCTCGAGCATCACATCAACTCTCGGGTGATGGTGCCACAAAACAGTGAGCCAGAGGTCGAGCTGCGCGCGGCTTCGCTTATGGGAATCGCACTTCTCACCAACGAGCTGAACCAGAGGCGCCAGGGGCTTGCGCCATTGCTTCAGCCTCAGGTCGATTACCGCCTGTGGAAGACTTATCACACCACCCATTGGCCCCATCATTTGACCAAGACGAGGATGTATTGATCATGAAGGTATATTTTGCTGGCCCCCTTTTTACTCCTTACGAGCGCGCCTATATCGACGAGTGCGCTGCACAGATTCGGTCGGCAGGTATCGAAGTTTTTGTCCCTCACGAAATTCCGCTGCCCGACCCGGTGACCCCAAAATTTATCTTTGATACAGACTCTCAGGCCGTTCTGGAAGCGCACGTTGTCTTGGCGTTGCTGGATGGACCAAGCGTGGATGATGGCACTGCCAACGAAGTTGGCATTTTCTGGTCGGCGATGCGGAGCGACCCCACCAAAAAAGGCATGATCGGCCTGGTGACCGACACCAGAGTGATTCGGGACCGCAACATGATCGATGGAAAAGGAATCAACCTTTTTGTCCGCGGATGCATTGAGGATGCTGGAATCGTCGTCGATAACTTCCCGGCAGCATTTGACCAGTTGTTGGCCTGGAATTCGGAGTCATAGTTCTGCTAGCGGGTTCGCTTGTGACCGCCCAGGGCTCGCTAGCGCTCGAGGGCAATCTCGAGTTCGAGCCATTTTTCTTCCTGCGCTTGGCGTTCTGATTCGAGCCCGGCCCTTTTTTCGGCGAGTTTCCCCAATGCTTCATAATCGCTTTGGTCCATGGAAGCCACAGCGTGGTCGAGTGCGACTAACTCGGTGGCAAGCTTGGAAATCTTTCGTCGAAGAAGGGCGTGTTCTTTTTCCGCTTCTCGATGCTCTTTGCTTCCTGGGCGCAAAGAGCCAGAGGGGACAGGCGCTGCGGTGCCTGCGGGCGCGCTCACTTCGCTGGCCTTCGAATCCCGTTTGACCGAGTGCGCTTGTTCCAACTGCAAGTACTGATCAACACCTCCAGGAACATGGCGAAACTCGCCGTCAACAATTGCGTATTGCTGATCAGTGATTCTTTCGAGGAGGTAACGGTCGTGGGAAACGACGATGAGGGTGCCTGGCCACGTGTCGAGCAAGTCTTCCATCGCCCGCAACATATCCGTGTCTAGGTCGTTCGTCGGCTCGTCTAACAGCAAAACGTTGGGCTCACGAAGAAGCTCTAACAAAAATTGCAATCGACGGCGTTGGCCGCCGCTGAGTTCGAACACGCGCGCGGAGAGGTGCGCAGAACTGAAGCCCAGACGCTCGAGTAGCTGGCCCGGTGTCATCTCCACACCATCGGCTTTGTAGGTGGTTTTGTGCCGAGCAATGACTTCGCTCACTCGGTCGTTCTTCACATGATCCAACGTCGCCAGGCGCTGGTCCAAGAGGCTGAGATTCACAGTGGAGCCTCTCCCAATCTTTCCCACAGTGGGTTCCTGGCTGCCTTCTAGAAGCTTGAGGACCGTCGTCTTTCCTGCACCGTTTGCACCCAAAATTCCTGTTCGTTCACCAGGAGCTAAGCGCCACGTAAAGGGCTTTACAATAACGCGATCACCGAGGGTCACACCCACGTCTTCGAGCTCGATGACTTTTTTGCCTAGCCGGGTTGTTGACATTTTGGCGAGCGTGACGGGGTCTCTGATCTCTGGAACGTCACTAATCAAAGCGTTGGCGGCATCAATGCGGAACTTGGGTTTCGCGGTCCGTGCGGGAGCTCCACGCCGAAGCCAAGCGAGCTCTTTTTTGAGGAGGTTCTGGCGCTTAGCCTCGGTAACGGCGGAGCTTCGATCTCTTTCTACCCGCTGAAGAATGTAGGCGGCATAGCCGCCTTCGAAGATATCCATCGTGGCGTCGTGGACCTCCCAGGTCATCTGGGTGGTGGCATCCAGGAACCATCTATCGTGGGTGACCACAACCAAAGCCCCAGTACCTTTGGGCCACCGGGAATTGACGTGCTGAGCGAGCCATGCGACACCGGTTACATCGAGGTGGTTGGTGGGCTCATCCAGGAAGAGGACGTCCCACTCTTCAACAAGAAGGGCGGCGAGAGATACTCGCCGGCTTTGGCCTCCACTGAGGTCACCGATGCGAGCATCCCAGGAGACGTCAGAGAGCAAACCCTCCAAGACGTCGCGAATCTTGGGATCCCTAGCCCACTCGTGTTTAGCGCCTGTACCCACCACCGCTTCGGTGATGGTGAGGTCGGGGGAGATTTGGTCGCTTTGATCGAGCATCCCCACCCGCAAGCCTTTGCGGGCAACGACAGAGCCCCCGTCGGGGCTGAGGCGACCGGAGAGAAGGCGAATCAGGGTGGACTTGCCGTCACCGTTGCGGCCGACAATTCCGATGCGATCGCCATCTTCGATACCGACCGTCACGGCTTCGAGAACAACCTTTGTGGGGTATTCGAGGTGGAGGTTATGCGCCCCGAGTAAATGTGCCACTGCTTGAGCCTAAGCCCCCTTGCTGTGGGGGTTCTCCCATAACCCGCGCTGGGGGAGCCTGGCTAGTACTTTTCACGCACTGCTTCTTGAGCGACCACTTCTTCCCGATCTGCCAGGCGCGAAAGCCCCGCGAGCGGCTTGAACATCCGGTGATTACGTCTCAGGCTTTCCTGTTCCCGATCCAGGAAAGCCCAATAGCCAGCGCTGAGAGGGCATGCTTGCTCTCCCACTCTGATGGTGGGGCGAAAGACGCAACTCTTGCAATAGTTGGTCATGGTGTTGATATAGGCGCCACCCGAGGTGTAGGGCTTGGTGGCGACAATCCCCCCATCGGCGTATTGGCTCATCCCGATCACGTTTGCTGGCATAACCCAGGGGGTGCCATCAACAAAGGCGTTCACAAACCACTCGTTCAACGCTTGAGGGTCGATTTGGCGCTGGAGCGCCCAGCTGCCAAGAACCATAAGTCGGTTGATGTGGTGAGTCCACCCTCTCTCCCTGACCTCACCCAGGACCTGGGAAAGGCAGTGGGAAGAGATTTCCGAAGGGTTAAGGGTAGCAAACGCTGCGGGGAGTGGTTTGTGGTGCTCGAAATGATTCCGTTGTTCAAAGTCTTCGCCCAGGTGCCAGTACAAATGCCACACCCATTCTCGCCACCCCATGACTTGGCGAACAAAGCCCTCCACGCTGGCAATATCGACCCTTCCGGCCGCGAACTCTTCCACCGCCCGGTCGATAACCTCCCGCGGGTGCAACAGGCCAAGATTCATCGCTGGACTCAGTAGCGAATGCGACATCGCCCAATCTGCACTCATGGCGGCATCTTCGGTGGGCCCAAAAGTCTTGAGGCGTTGAGTGACGAATGCCTCGAGCGCCTCAAGTGCTTCTGCACGTGTGGCGGGGAAAATCCGCGGACCGTCAGAGCCTATGAACGCTACGTCCCCTGAGGCTTCCCATTCATCAAGATAGTGGCGAACTTCACGATCGATTTCATCCTCCACCGCGCTCCACGCATGAGGGACACCCAAAGTGTCCACTCCTTTGGGGGGCGGGTTGCGATTTTCTTTATCGAAGTTGTAGGCCCCTCCCGCAGGCTCCATGCCACCTGAGGGTGCTTGCTCCATCAAGATTCCGGTTGCTCGTCGCCCGTCGCGATAAAAGTTCTCCATCAGAAGACGTTTCGTTCCCTGGGTGGTCACCCAAGTGCCAAAGTCGTCCTCCGAGGTGAGGAAGCCCCGGGCGGGTTGCACGTCGATGTCCGAATTCTGGGACAGGTCGGCAACGAGTAACCTCAGGTTCCTGGAGGTGGGATTGATCATCGACAACTCTCTTCCAGCGAGCGCTTCGTGGTAGCTCGCTGCAGAAATATGCTCCACTCGATCCCCCAACTCCGCGATGCGGTGGCGCAGTGCAGAGAGAATCAGGTGCGCTTTTTGTCGGTGGTAGGAGTGTTTCTGGAAGGTGGTGCGCACCTCGGGGATAATCAGCGGCCCGCCATCGTCAAAATGTGGTCCCAGCTGATCGGCAAAGAGAACTCGGGGCGCAGTACTCACCAAGGCATCTGACCAGCGGTAAAGGTGCTCGAACCTGACATGAACGGACTTCTTTCTCTTAGCTTGGGAGGGACTTAGGTTCTGTCTCCGGCCTCAGGGTCTTTCTTCGAGGTCACGCGACCGGCGTGCGCGAGTGCTGTGGGGTCTTTACGAGCTTTGATAAGGCTGGCCACAATCGAGATTGTCAAAATAGCGCCGATGACGTACAGGCTTGTGCCGGTTTCAATCTTGGGGAAGAAGCTCCAGATCTCATGAGCCCACAACAGAATCAGTTTGACGCCGATAAATATCAATACGAAGGAGAGACCCAGCGAGAGGTAGATCAGCTTGTCGAGGAGGCCCTTCAAGATGAAATAGAGCGCCCTGAGCCCTAGCAGAGCAAAGGCGTTGGCCGAAAAGACCAGGAAGGGCTCCTGCGTCACCCCAAAGGTTGCGGGGATGGAATCCAAGGCGAAAAGCAAATCGGTGGACGCAATCGCGATCATCACCAAGAACATGGGGGTCGCCAGACGCTTTCCCTTTTCCTTCGTGAACAGCTTCGTCCCGTGATAGTCGTCAGTGAAGGGAATGCGCTTTTTGATTTGGCGAATCGCAAAGTTTTCTGAAGGGTCAGGGTCTTCGTTCCAATGGCGCATCAGACCAAAACCTGTCCAGATCAGGATGGCGCCGAAAATCACGAAGGTGAAGGCGAAATAGGCGAGAGCGGCAGCCCCGATAGCGATGAAGATCCCCCGGAAGACCAAGGCTAAAAGCACACCAATCAGCAACACCCTTTGCTGGTATTTCGAGGGCACCGCAAACTGAGTCAAAATAATGGCGAACACGAAGACGTTATCGACGGAGAGAGATTTCTCCACGAGGTATGCGGCAAAATACTCTGTGCCAAAAACCGGACCAGCGGAAAACCAGACCCAGGCGCCGAAAGCAATGGCCACAGCGATATAGAAGATGGACCACCAGGCGGCCTCTTTGGTGCCGATTTCGCGAGGGTTGCGGCTAAAAGTCAAGAGGTCCAGCACAAGCAGCGCGATGATGACACCAAGAACTACTCCCCACGTTGCGAGCGTGACATCCATCGCGACTCCTTTTTCCCGGGCTGTATTTCCCCATTCTATTCGCGGCCACGCCCTCACCAGGGGGTCTGTCCGAAGGCTGCGCTTTAGGATGATGGCATGCAGAAAAACCAGCGGCAACTGCGGACCTGGCGAATTATCGGGTGGGTAGGTCTCCTGCTTGCCATTGCGATCGTGGCGGGTCCCCAAATCCTTGACCTTTTCTCGACCCAATAATGCGCAGGTTTTTTCGGGTGGTCTCCAGAATTTTCCGTGGGTTTCTCATCGGTCTGGCCGAGACGGTCCCGGGGGTGAGCGGGGGAACCATCGCTCTGGTGGTCGGAGTCTATGGGGCCCTGATTGATGGTGCTGCCCGATTCGTCCGCGCAGGCGTCGGTCTTTTTCGAGGAAAGCTTGCCGTCTCCCGAAGGGAACTTTCCGGAGTCGTATGGGTAGTGGTGATTCCGGTACTAGTGGGAATGGCTGGGGGAGTCATTCTGGGCGCAGCGTTGTTAGAGCCGGTCGTGACGGAGTTTCCCGAGGAAACGCGGGGTGTCTTTGCCGGCTTGATTCTTGCCTCGCTGTGGATCCCTTGGCGAATGGTCGGTTCATGGAATACCCGCTTGAGCCTCGCCGCACTGGCTGCCGCGACGCTCATGGTGGTCTTCACCGGTATGGGACCCCTCAACAACCCGGACCCTTCTTTCTGGGAGATTGCGCCCGCTGCTGCCCTCGCTATGTGTGCTCTGGTGCTTCCGGGAGTCTCCGGGTCATTCCTTTTGACGGTGATGGGCCTCTACCAACCCACCATCGAGGCGGTAAACGATCGCAACGTTGGATATCTGGCAGTGTTTGCTCTGGGGGCGCTCGCAGGGCTCGCGCTGTTCGTCAGAGCGCTGCAGTATCTCCTAGAAAATCACCGCGCCATCACACTCGCCATCATGACGGGACTGATGGCTGGGTCCCTTCGCGCCTTATGGCCATGGCAGGGCGAGGGTCGAGAACTTTTGGGGCCGGGGGAAAACCTCGCGGGCGTTTCGCTTGGAATGATTGCTGGTGTGCTGCTGGTGGTTTCGGTGGTGCTGGTGGAAAGGTTCTGGTTACCCCGTGTTAACCGCAGCCCTTTATCGTAGGGATAAATAAAGGAGTGTGGCGATGAGTGTTCCTACTGTTCTCTTTGTGTGTGTTCATAATGCTGGTCGGTCCCAAATGGCGGCAGGATATCTGCAACACCTGGCTGGTGACCGGGTAAGGGTATTTTCTGCCGGGTCGGCCCCCGCAGATTCGATCAACCCGGGTGCGGTGACTGCGATGGCGGAGGAGGGCATCGATATCACCCACAACACCCCCGAATTATTGGACACGGAAACCGTTCGGGACTCTGATGTGGTGATCACCATGGGGTGCGGCGATGCGTGCCCGATATTCCCCGGCAAACGCTACGAAGACTGGGTATTGGAGGATCCCGCGGGGCAAGGGATCGATGCCATCCGGCGTATCCGAGACGAGATCAAAGCGCGCGTGACCGAGCTATTGGCAGATATTGCCCCCTAGCACCGCCCGCTCTCTTACACTCGGGGGATGACTTCTTCTCCCTGGGCTCTGATTACTGGAGCGGGCAGCGGACTAGGAGCCGAGTACGCGGCCCAACTCGCACAGAGCGGCCATTCCCTCGTCTTGGTCGGTAGAGACAACGCTCGCCTGGAGATGGCTGCCACACGCCTCCGGGCGGGTGGTGCTGTCTGTGAAATCCTGGTTGCGGATTTGCATTCCTCCGGCGACGTGAAGCGGGTGGGGAAGCGATTGGCCTCTCACACACATCCCATTCGGGTCTTGGTGAATAACGCCGGTTACGGTATCCACGGCACCCTAGCCTCCAGTGACTCCCAGCAGGAAAGAGATCACCTGGCGGTTCATGTCACGGCACCCATGGAATTAATGAAAGCCGCCTTGCCGGGAATGATCGACCGCGGCGAAGGCCGCATTGTGATGGTCTCGAGTGTCGCCGGTTACCTGGCGAGGGGAACGTACTCCGCTCACAAGGCCTGGGGGTTGAGCATTGCGCGCTCCCTTCATGCCACTCATCGTCGCCAAGGAATCCACGTAAGTGCGGTAGCCCCGGGTTTTACCAGGACCGAGTTCCACCAGCGGATGGAGATGAAAACGGACATTTTTCCCGAAATTATGTGGCTGAAAGCCTCCGACGTCGTTCGAGCCTCATTGCGAGGGGTGGAGTTGGGAAAAGCTGTGGTGATACCGAGCCTTCGGTACAAAGTTCTCGTAGCGCTTGCCACTGTGTTGCCGGCGCGGGTGCACCAAGCGGGCACCTAGGCGCTGATGAGCTCCGCATCCTCGGTGAGGGCAGATTTCCAAGCAACAAGTTTTTGAACGGTCGGGCTTTTGTCCTCTGAGAGGAGCGCCATCGCGTCCTCGGGCACGGAGTAATTGATGGCGACAAACCCCCGGACCGTGTCGGAGGAGTCTCGGGCGAGGGTCCGCAATACGTCGCAGGGCGCTTGAGCGTTTCGGGCGAGACACGTCCGTACGCCCTCGTTGGGGTCTACTGCTAGGGCTTCATAAACTTCGAGGGGGGCGTGATACGAGAGCGCTGCACTCTCTCGAATTTTTGGATTGGGGTCCAGAGCCATCACCCTAATGCGCGCGATTTTGCTCTCCGTAATGGCGGGGGAAAGGAAGGCCGCAACGGGCCCGTCACCGTCCGCCCGGGAAACCGCTTGTGCCAGCTGTTCTCGTTGAGCCGTGGTGTTGAAGCGTATACAGGACATTCCTCCACGATAGACCTCAACAGTTAGCGGGAGGGTATTGACGGCGCCACGGCGCTGGGAAAGTGCTGAAAGTTTCCTCCCCGCTCCTACACTGGGTCTATGGTCCAAGTGCAGCAGGTGAGTTCTCGAATCTTCACCCTTGCCAATGTGATCAGTGTGGTTCGCCTCATGTCTATTCCTGTTTTTTTGGTGTTGGTGATCAATGACCAACTACTCGCGGCTTTTATTCTTCTATTGGCCGCCGTATTGACTGATTTTGTCGATGGAATGATCGCTAGGGCCATGAACCAGATCACGCGCCTGGGTCAATTTCTCGACCCTTTTGCCGACCGGTTGTTTATTGCCGCGACGGTGATTGCACTTGCCATTCAAGATGTCGTGCCGTGGTGGTTCGTGGCCGCGGTGATGTTGCGTGATGCCCTGTTGGGTGTGGGCGGCCTGGTGATGTCCCGCTACGGAGCTGCCACTTTGCCCGTGAAGTGGTGGGGAAAGGTAGCAACATTTGGAATGCTTTTTGTGTTGCCTCTCTTTTTCCTCGGGGCTGTATTTGAACCGATAGGAGCCGCCACCAACACGGTGGCCTGGGTGCTCGCGGTGGCTGTTGTTGTGCTCTATTGGGTGGTCGGTTTCTCTTACCTCTTTGATGCAATCGCTGTAGCGCGAAAGGCAAAGCGTCAGGGTTCAGAAAGTTCGGGTAGTGTGGGCGTGTCTTCAAAGGAGTCTGATGAGCGAAAAACCGAACGGTTCCGACCAGTTGGGGATTCCTGACCCAACGGTCAAGTTCGGTCCTGATTTCCAGCAAAAGCTTCAAGGTCTTGAGTCGGGTGTTTCGCTAGAAGAACAGGAAATTATCGCGGCTCTTCCGCTGGGTTCAGCGCTTCTCATTGTCCGCAAGGGCCCCAACGCAGGAGCACGTTTTTTGCTCGACCAGGATTCAACGGTTGCGGGACGCCATCCCGAAGCAGATATTTTTCTCGACGACGTCACTGTGTCGAGGCGCCACGCAGAATTTGTGCGCCACCACACATCCTTTGAGGTCAAAGACATGGGCTCGCTCAACGGCACTTATTTTGATGGTGTTCTGGTGGATCAAGCCCTGTTGCTCGATGGCGCAGAAGTGCAGGTAGGGAAATTCCGCATGACTTTCTACGCCTCCCGCTTTGATTTGGACGCGGCAGGAGCATCATCGTGAGCTCTTCTGCCAGGCGTCAGGTTGCCGGCGCACCCAGATTAACCCTTCTGTCCATTGGGCAGGTACTCGCCAAGTTGACACCAGAGTTTCGTGACCTGTCTCCCTCGAAGCTCCGATTTTTGGAAGACCGCCATTTAGTTTCCCCCGAGCGGACGCCGGCCGGCTACCGGACTTACAGCCCCGCGGATGTGGAGCGCCTGCGTTTTGTGCTGACGGTCCAACGCGATCATTATCTGCCCCTTCGGGTAATCAAGGATTACCTTGATGAAGTGGACGCAGGAAAGAATCCCACTCTGCCTAATGGCCAAAAAGCCAACCGTGCGGTGGCTCTCAACGACAGAGAAAAATACACGCGCAAAGACATGCTGGATCAATCTGGTGCGCTGGCGAGTGTTCTCGATGCTGCGGTGGCATCGGGTCTGATTGAGGCAAAAAAACTCTACGTTACCCAAGATCTCGTGGTCTTGAAGTCTGTCGTGGAGGCGTCAAAATTTGGGATTGAGCCTCGGCATCTCCGAGGCATGCGGTTAGCCGTTGAGCGCGAAATCGGACTGGTTTCCCAGGCTGTCAAGGCTTCCTCAAAAGGATCACAGGCAATATCGAAGATCGAATTTCGTGACAAAGCCGCTGAGCTGTCGGAGGTTTTGACGACAGTGCGGGGAGTCCTGACCAAGGAAGCTTTGGAGCGACTAGAGTCTTAACACCGCTTGGGTCGACACGCCGGAGAGTGCGCCAGTAGCGGTCCCGGTGATTTGCGTTCGGGCGAGTAACGTAGGGCGCACCCTTCAGGGTCAAGTAGAGAATTAGGGTTGGGTGAAAGATGGATTCCTCGAAGAGTGCCAGCGAGCGTTACGCCAAGGATTTGCTGTTCACTGACGGCATGCCGATCATCGAGCAAGAGCAGGGTTACCGGGGAAACATTGCCGCTACTGCAGCGGGGATCACCTATCGGCAGCTCGATTACTGGGCTCGCACCAACTTGGTAGCGCCCACCGTGCAGCTTGCCCAGGGTTCTGGCTCTCAGCGTCTCTACGGCTTTCGCGACATCTTGGTGCTGAAGCTCGTGAAACGCCTTCTCGATACCGGCATCTCACTCCAGCAGATTCGGATTGCGGTGGACCAGCTTCGACTCTCGGGAATTAGCGATTTGGCCGAAACCACACTTATGAGTGACGGCGCAAGTGTCTACCTGTGCACCTCCAATGATGAGGTTATCGACCTGGTTTCTCAGGGCCAGGGTGTTTTTGGCATTGCTGTGGGCAAAGTCTTGCGCGAAGTTGAGTCATCGCTGGTGTCCGTGAAAGCCACTACTGCTGGGCAAGACCCCAGGGACGAACTGGCTGCTCGTCGCAATCAACGCGCGGGCTGAGCACTCTCTGGTTTGGAAACCTGGACGGTCAGAAAAATCCGCTCAAGAATCATGTTGAAGTTCAACGCCATCTCTTCCGCACTTTCCCCCGGCCACACGTGGAGGGGGCTCGCTGCTCCTTGAGCTTGTTGCAGTGCCACGCGCTCAGGGAGTTCCGGCTCCATCACCAATGGCCCAAACATTTGCTTCAATTCATCAATTCGGTACTGGTGCTCGATGGATTGAGGGCGAACGCGATTAACAACAACCCCTAATGGTCGAAGCCGGGGGGACACGCCTCGCCGCAGTTCATCAATCGCTCGGAAGGCCCGTTGGGTGGCGGCAACGGAGAACAGGCTGGGTTCTGTCACGATGGCAACCCGATCACTAGCCGTCCACGCCATGCGGGTGAGGCCATTGAGTGAAGGCGGGCAATCGATGAGGACGATGTCATAGTCATTCTCGACAGCAGCCAAAATTTCTTCCACCCGCCAAATTTGCTTCTTCGTCAGAGTTGGCTCATCAAACGCCATCGCTGCAGGTGAGCCGAGCAAGACATCGACTTTTCCTTTGTAGGTGCGGCTCCAGCCACTGGGGACGATTGCGTTTCTCACCTGGGACGCGCGCGGATTAGCCAGGAGGTGAGAGATGTTGAGATGGCGACCAATCGTCACATCCATACCGGTGCTGGCATCCGATTGGGGGTCCATATCGACCACGAGCGTGCGCAAACCTTGGGCAAAGGCTGCAGAGGCAAGCCCGAGGGTCACGGTCGTCTTTCCGACGCCACCTTTGAGGGAACTGAGGCTAGTCACTAGCATTTGCTTTAGTTTAGCCTCGGTAAGCTAAGGGCACGTTATCTAAGGCGCCGCGTGTTTTCCGCGCAGGAAAGGCATTAATCTCGTGTTCTCAAAAATTCTCGTTGCCAATCGCGGAGAAATCGCTATTCGAGCGTTTCGGGCGGCCGTCGAGCTGGGCATGAGGACTGTGGCTGTGTTCCCCTATGAAGACCGTTTTTCTCTGCACCGGATGAAGGCAGACGAGGCCTATCAGATTGGCGAGAGGGGGCACCCTCTTCGGGCCTACTTGACGATTGAGGAAATCATGCGGGTGGCGCAGGAATCGGGCGCGGATGCCATCTATCCGGGCTATGGATTTCTGAGCGAGAACCCCGATCTAGCGCGTGCTTGTGAGGAAGCAGGAATCGTTTTCATTGGCCCTCCCGCGAGCGTGCTGGATATGGCCGGGAATAAAGTCACAGCCAAGGATTACGCCCGTTCCGCGGGGGTTCCGGTTCTGGCTTCTACAGAAGCAACGACCAATCTTGATGAACTTGTCGCACAAGCGACGGAAATCGGCTTCCCTGTGTTCGCCAAAGCTGTTGCCGGCGGTGGGGGTCGAGGGATGCGGCGGGTAGAAAAGCCCGAGGATTTGCGAGAAGCCCTCGAGTCCGCCATGCGTGAGGCCGAATCCGCCTTTGGTGATGGGCGGATGTTTTTAGAGCAAGCTGTTGTGCGTCCTCGCCATATCGAGGTCCAGATCATCGCCGATGCGGGAGGCAACACCCTTCACCTATTTGAGCGCGATTGCTCGGTCCAGCGTCGACACCAGAAGGTCATTGAAATTGCTCCGGCGCCGAACCTCGACGAGGGGGTGCGAGAGGCAATTTTGAAGGATGCGGTCGCGTTTGCCCAATCCATTGGCTACCAAAACGCGGGGACGGTGGAATTCCTCGTTGACACTGCGGGGGAGCGAGCGGGAAAGCACGTCTTCATCGAAATGAACCCTCGCATCCAAGTGGAGCACACGGTGACAGAAGAAATCACCGATGTCGACCTTGTCCACACCCAATTTCGGATTGCGGCGGGGGAAACCCTGAAAGACATGGGTTTGGTTCAGGACAACCTGGTTCCTCGCGGTTTTGCCCTGCAGTGTCGGATTACGACAGAGGATCCCGCCGCTGACTTCCGGCCAGACACCGGTAAAATCACGACCTACCGTTCGCCTGGTGGGGCGGGTATTCGCTTAGACGGTGGAACGGTTAGCCAGGGTGCGCAGATATCGCCCTATTTTGACTCGATGCTAGCCAAAATGACGACCCGCGGCCGGGATTTCCCCGCCGCAGTGGCCAGAGCCAGGCGGGGTCTGGCTGAATTCCGGATTCGAGGAGTGTCCACCAACATTCCTTTTCTCCAAGCAGTAGTGGAGGACCCTTCGTTCCTCGCGGGTGACCTTTCCACCTCGTTCATCGAGGAACGCCCACATCTGTTGACGTCAAAGCCCAGTAAAGACCGTGGGACCAAACTCATTACCTGGTTGGGCGATGTCACCGTGAATCAGCCTCACGGCTCGGGTCACGGCGTCATTGACCCTCGGGTCAAGCTTCCTGAGGTTCCTGACACCCCCGCCCAAGAGGGCTCCAAACAGCTGCTTGATCGCGTGGGGCCAGCAGCTTTTGCGGCAGCCTTGCGCGCCCAAAAGCCACTCGCTGTTACGGATACCACTTTTCGAGACGCTCACCAGTCCCTGTTGGCAACACGCGTTCGAACCAAAGATTTGGTCGATGTCTTACCCGCGGTCTCCCATCTCACCCCCCAACTACTCTCGCTCGAAGCGTGGGGTGGGGCCACCTACGATGTGGCCCTGCGGTTCCTCGGTGAAGACCCGTGGGAGCGCCTGGCCGCCTTGCGCGCAGGTGTGCCCAACATCACCCTTCAGATGCTGTTGCGCGGCAGAAACACGGTTGGTTACACGCCCTATCCCACTCAAGTGACGGATGCATTCGTCCAAGAAGCGAGTGACACCGGTGTCGATATTTTCCGAATTTTTGATGCCCTGAACGATGTCAGCAATATGCGACCCGCAATTGACGCGGTACTGGGAACAGGATCCTCCCTTGCAGAGGTGGGCCTGTGTTACAGCGGCAACCTCCTTGATCCAGCTGAAGACCTGTACACGCTGGACTACTACCTCACGCTTGCCGAAAAGATTGTCGAAGCCGGCGCGCACATCCTGGCCATTAAAGACATGGCGGGATTATTACGATCCGAGGCCGCGTTCAGCCTGGTGACGGCGCTGCGGGAGCGATTTGAGGTTCCCATCCACCTCCACACCCACGACACGGCGGGTGGCCAGCTCGCGACTCTGATGGCCGCCTCCCGAGCAGGGGTGGACGCCGTGGATGCCGCAAGCGCACCTATGGCGGGAACAACGAGCCAGCCGCCCTTGTCCGCTCTGGTAGCCGCTCTTGCACATACCGAGCGGGATACCGGTCTGGACCTCCAGGCCGTCTCAGCTTTGGAGCCTTATTGGGAAGCGGTTCGCAAGGTGTATGCCCCGTTTGAATCGGGGCTACCGGGCCCCACCGGTCGCGTGTATCACCATGAGATTCCCGGCGGCCAACTCTCCAACCTCCGCCAGCAAGCTATTGCGCTGGGTCTTGCAGATCGATTTGAAGAAATCGAAGACTGGTATGCCCGCGCCAGCACAATGCTCGGCCGACCCACAAAGGTCACGCCCTCGAGCAAAGTGGTGGGAGACCTCGCTTTGCACCTGGTCGCCATGGACGTCGATCCGGACGAGTTCGAAGCGAATCCTGGCGCCTTCGATGTTCCCGATTCCGTAGTGGGTTTCATGGCCGGTGAGCTGGGGGACTTGCCAGGGGGCTGGCCGGAACCGTTCCGAACCAAAATTTTGGCTGGAAAAAAGTATGCGATTACAGAGGAAGCGCTCTCTAGGGATCACCTCGACCGACTAGCGCTTCCTGGCCCGGACCGCCAAGCACTGCTAAATGAGTTGCTGTTCCCCGGTCCCACACGGGATTTCCTTGATGTCCGGGAGAACTTCGGAGATGTTTCCGTTATCTCCACGAAGGACTACCTCTATGGGCTTCGATTGGGCGAAGAAACAGTCATCGAAGTCGAACCGGGAGTGAGCCTCTACGTGTCTCTGGACACTATTTCAGAACCTGATGACCACGGAATCCGCACGGTGATGGTGGCACTGAATGGGCAAGTTAGGCCCGTCAGCATTAAGGATGAGTCCATCACAGTGACGGTGGCAACGGCAGAAAAAGCGGATCCGGGCAACCCCCAGCATGTGGCGGCACCGTTCTCAGGGATCGTTACCCTCGCGGCAAAGGAGGGCGACACCGTTTCCGAAGGCGACATCGTCGCCACCATTGAAGCGATGAAGATGGAAGCGGGCATCAGCGCTGCCGCCAGCGGCACGATTGTGCGGGTGGCCATTCCCGTGACCCAGCAGGTGGAAGCCGGCGACTTGTTGGTCGTCATCGCCTAGGGTGAGCTAAAACTAAGGTCGGGTCGGACGCCATGGCGTAGGCTGTTGGTTTCAAGAGAGGGACTTTGAATGGCTAAACGCCCCGCATCAAAATCTTCCCCCGAAGTGCCCGAACAAATAGGGGCCGGGGACAATATTGAACTTCACGATGCGACGGTTGACCCCTCAGCGGTGTCTGGAGAGGAGACGGAAACAATCAGTGTTTCCGCCGAACTCTCGAACAACGATGACCTCTATCAACGCCGCCCCGAGAATCGCGGATCTTCGCCAGAGTCATCAGCGATGTTGACCGATGACCGACTCATTGACACCACTGGTCGGTACCGTCAAGTTCCGGAAGGGTTCTTGCAACGCGGCGTCTATGAAATGTCTTTTCACTTGGTCAACCTTGGCGATTCCCGCGCTGTCCGCGATCGCAAAGAAATGGATGCGCGGATTGGCATCCCATTCGAGCGGGGGGCAAAGTATGTGCCAATCCTGACAAGAAAAGGCGGCGTGGGAAAAACCACAGTGACAACCTTGCTGGGCATGGCGATGGCTTCCGTTCGAGAGGACCGGGTGCTTGGTATCGACGCCAACCCAGACCGCGGAACTCTTGCCGAGCGTGTTCCTAGAGCTTCCGGGGCGACCGTCCGGGATGTGGTAAAACTAGCTGCGGAAATTCAATCGTTTACAGACTTTGCGGGACTGGTGTCTAGGGATAAAACTCGGCTGCACATTCTCGCCTCCGATACCGATCCCTTGTTGTCAGAAGCCTTTGACGAAAACGATTACAACGTGGTGGCGGACCAAGCCGGCAGGTTTTACTCTGTAGTGCTCACAGACTGTGGAACAGGTGTCGTTCACTCAGTCATGCGCCCCACTCTCGAGCGGGCAAATGGTTTAGTCGTGGTCTCCGGAGGCAGTGTTGACGAGGCCCGCTTGGCGTCAGAAACCCTGACCTGGCTGGAAGCCAATGGATACGGGGACTTGGCGAAGAACGCGGTGGTGGCACTCAACACTGGCACCCAAGGCACCAATGTCGTGAAGCTGGATGAAATCGAAAGACACTTTGCCTCGCGAGCTCGCGCAGTTGTGAGAATTCCCTACGACCCCTTCCTCGCAGCGGGATCCGTCATCGATTGGTCTCGCCTCAGCCCCTACACCCGTGCAGCAGCCAGGGAGCTCGCTGCTTTAGTGGTGGAGGGAATGCGCGAGCGCACTGAAGCCTGATCATGGCGGTGCGTGCCATCCGGCTTTTTGGGGATCCCATCCTGGCCTCGGCCACGGATCCTCTCGACCCGAAGAGTGTCCGCGCACGGGAGCTGGTGACTGACCTCCTCGATACGGTTGCGCTCCCCGGTCGCGCCGGGTTAGCAGCCAACCAGATTGGCGTGGGGCTTTCTGCTTTTAGTTACAACATCGATGGCGAAATCGGCTATCTCCTCAACCCCGAACTAGTGAAAGTGTGGGGGGAGAGGGAAGAGGTTTCTGAGGGGTGCCTGTCCGTTCCAGGGTTAACCTTTCCCCGGGAGCGTTACCCTCACGCAATCGTGTCCGGATACACACTGGAGGGAGAGCTCCTGGAGGTGGAAGGCGAAGGGCTGATGGCGCAGGCGCTCCAGCATGAACTAGACCACCTTGCGGGCGCCCTCTATTTTCAAGGCCTCACTCCGGAGCACAAAAAGAAAGCCCTTCGGGCCATCCGGGGATCGGACTGGTTTCGTTAGGAACTGATGGAGATTCCCTGAGTTTCGGGGGAATCGGAATACATCTGCTCCAACTCTGTCCCAAAGTCACGCAAGATTTCGGCGCGCTTGATGCTCATCTTGGGCGTGAGGTGTCCCGACTCTTCGGTGAATTCGGTGGGAAGAATGACAAACTTTCGCACCGATTCGGCCCGTGAGACCCGAGAGTTGGCCCCGTCGATGGCCCTTTGAACTTCTGCAAGCACCGCCGGGTGGGTGGTTGCCTCCTGGAGGCTGATTTTTTCACTCACACCATTGTTTGCCAGCCAGGCATCAATCATTTCCGAATCGAGGGTAACGAGTGCGGAAATGAAGGGCTTTTGATCCCCCGCCACAACGACCTGTCCGACAATCGGATTGGATCGAATCGGGTCCTCCAGGTAGTTGGGGGCAACGTTCTTGCCTCCGGCGGTCACAATAATCTCCTTCTTTCGACCCGTAATCGTGAGATAACCATCATCATCGATGCTGCCGATGTCACCGGTGCGGAACCAGCCATCTTTGGTGAAGGATTCCTGGGTGGCGGCCTCGTTCTTCCAGTAACCATCAAAGACGTTGATACCTTTGACCTGGACTTCGTCGTCGCCGTCGGTGCGGATGGATACCCCCGGTAGTGCGGGGCCACAGGTGCCGATCTTAAACTTCGTCACCAGGTTCTCCGTCGCCGGTGCCGTGGTTTCTGTCAAACCGTAGCCCTCGAGGATTTTGATTCCAAGGGTCCGGTAAAAGTGCCCCAAGCGCGTACTCAGTGGCGCAGAACCAGACACCGCGTAAGCAACCTTTCCACCCATGGCCTTCTTGAGTTTGCTGTAGACCAGGCGATCAAAGAGCTGGAATTTGAGTTTCAGCGCAAAAGGAACCGAGCCCGCATCGAGTGCCTGGGAATATTCCACCGCGGTGTCAGCGGCAATCCGGAAGATTTTTCCTTTGCCACCGAGTTCGGCTTTCTGCTCTGCAGAATTAAAGACCTTTTCAAAAACCCGCGGCACGGCCAGCAGGAAGGTTGGTTGGAAAGACCCCAGGGAGGGCAGTAGCTGTTTGGTATCGGCTTGGTGGCCGATTCTGGTTCCCGTGTGAACCGCTAACACGGAAATGAAACGCGCGAAGATGTGGGCCGTCGTGATGAAGAGAAGGGAGGTGGAGCCTGGCCCGACCACTTCCTTCATGGCAACCGCGGAGTTGCGCGTCAGTTCGACAAAGTTGGAGTGGGTCAGCATGCAACCTTTGGGTTGTCCGGTGGAACCCGAGGTGTAAATCAAGGTGGCGAGGTCTTTTCCCTTGGCAGTGGTTCGACGCTTTTCCAACTCTTCATCGGTTACTTTGTCGCCCTTGGCGACAAGCTTTTCCAAGTCGCCCAGGTGCATCTGCCACACGTTTGTGACGGCGGGCACATCGCCGGCAATTTCATCAAAACGTTGGAAGTGCTCGGCCGTTTCGACAATTACCGCTAGCGCTTCGGAATCTTCCAGTGTGTACTGAACCTGACTGGGTGCGGAAGTTTCATAGATAGGGACCATGACGGCGCCTGCGAACCACAGCGCGAAGTCAACTAACGTCCACTCGTAACGGGTTTTGCACATGAACCCGACTTTGTCGCCGGCCTTGATACCGGCGGCCATGAAGCCTTTTGCCAGGGCGACCACTTGAATGTGGAATTGAGAGGTGGTGAGGTCGGTCCAACCCCCGTCTTCGGCGGGGAGCGCAAAGAGAAGGCCGGTCGGGTCGAGAGCGACCCGGTCTATGAGCAGTTGGGTCGCGTTTGCCTGGGGGTCGGCGGGGACAACGGCGGGGGTGCTGAACTCTTTCACGGTAACTCCTTTGGTACCTCTGAATAATGTCTCCCACTCTAGAGCTAATTGTCCGCCGCAGATGCGGGGAGCCGCCGGGTGGGCCAATAAACTGGAGTTGTGGAGGCAATCGGGATTGACATTGGTGGCACCAAGATTGCTGCCGGGAGGGTTGACCCATCCGGTGGGGTGCAGGACCTTATCTCTCGGCCCACCCCGCGAGACCAACCAGAGGCCATCATTTCGACCGTGGCAGAGCTGGTCTTGGAGCTTGACCAACACGAGGTGATTGAGACCGTGGGCGTGGCTGTGGCAGCTTTTTTAGATCGCGACCGTGACCGGGTATATCTTTCACCCAACATCGCCTGGTCTGATTTCCCCCTTCGAGAGCGATTAGAAACCGCCCTATCTCGGCCCGTCGCGCTGGAAAATGATGCAAACGCTGCGGGGTGGGCTGAGTATCGTCACGGTGCCGCTCAGGGAGCGCAGTCGATGGTGATGCTGACCATTGGAACCGGGGTGGGTGGGGCCATTATCGATCGGGGGTCACTCCTCATTGGCGGCTATGGCGTGGGGGCCGAATTGGGACACATCGTGGTCGAACCTTCCGGGCGGGCGTGTGGCTGTGGCGCGAAGGGGTGCCTGGAGCAGTATGCCTCCGGCACGGCGCTGGTTCGAGACGCTGGAACGCTTCTGAGTAGGGATGTATCAGGAGCAGAATTGATGGCACTCTTGAAAGAAGGGAACTCTCTTGCCCACCAAGCTCTCGAAGGGGTGGGGGACTACCTCGGCCGCGGCATCGCTTCTCTGGTGGCCGTTTTGGATCCCGAAGTCATCGTTATCGGCGGGGGGGTGGCGGCTGCAAAAGAGCTGCTGTTAGCTCCCATTAGGGCCTCGTTTGACCGAAACTATGGGCCTTTTGGCAAAAGACCCAGTCCGCGCATCACTGGCGCGGCGCTGGGGAACACCGCTGGCGTGGTCGGGGCCGCCGAAATTGCCCGGTCGGGCGCAATACACTGAAGGTCATGTTTTACTGGTTGATGAAGCACTGGGTGATAGGCCCCTTGTTGACCACGGTGTTTAGGCCGTGGGTGACGGGACTTGAGAACATTCCGCGCAGCGGGCCAGCCATTGTTGTTTCCAACCACCTGTCCCTCGTGGATTCTCTGTTTCTGCCCATGATGGTGGATCGACAAATGGCTTTTTTGGCCAAGAGCGATTACTTCACCGGGAAAGGTCTCAAAGGGCGGTTGATTCGTTTCTTCATGACCTCCTCTGGCCAGCTCCCCATTGACCGCTCAGGAGGGAAAGCCTCTGAGGCTTCCCTCCAAGCCGGACTGGCGGTCCTGGCGGAGGGAAAAGTGTTGGCGATCTATCCCGAAGGGACTCGGTCGCCGGATGGTCGCCTCTATCGAGGCCGCACGGGGGTTGCGCGAATGGTTCTCGAAGCAGGTGTGCCCGTAATTCCGACCGTCATGATCGACACGGATAAGGTGATGCCTCTGGGTTCTTCCCTTCCCAAAGTTCATCGGGTGGGGGTGGTTATCGGGGCTCCGCTTGATTTTAGCCGTTTTCAGGGTATGGAGGGGGATCGTTTCGTGTTGCGCTCCATCACGGATGAAATCATCCACGAGATGCACGCGCTGGGATCCCAGGAATATGACGACGTGTATGCGTCGACTATTCGCAACGCCAGCGCCTAAGCACTCGGCTAGGCTAGCGGCTGGCCCACAACCGTAAAGGACAAGTGTTTCGTGGTGGAATCTTCTGAGCATGTTGTCGCTCCCGCCGCGGGTGTGGTGGAGGGCCTGGACCATTGGCGCACTCTGGAGGCGCACCAGCAACCGCCCTGGCCCGACGCGGAAAAGGCGGCAGCCGTAGGGGCCGAGCTTTCCGAGGTGCCACCTCTGGTATTCGCCGGCGAGGTAGACATGTTGCGCGACCGTCTGGCGCGCGCAGCCAGGGGCGAAGCGTTCCTGCTCCAGGGTGGGGATTGTGCCGAGACTTTTGCTGGCGCAACGGCGGACCAGATTCGCAACCGTGTAAAGACGATTCTTCAGATGGCCGTCGTGTTGACCTACGGAGCATCGATGCCGGTCATCAAAATGGGTCGGATGGCGGGCCAATTTGCAAAACCCCGCTCCAATGATGAAGAAACCAGAGATGGCGTTGTGTTACCCGCCTATCGAGGCGACATCGTTAACGGGTATGACTTCACAAGCGAATCCCGCACGCCTGACCCCGCGCGGATGCTGAAGGGCTACCACACCGCTGCCTCGACTTTGAATCTTATCCGCGCCTTCACGCAGGGTGGTTTCGCGGATCTGCGAATGGTCCACAGCTGGAATAAAGGTTTCGCCAGGAACCCTGCGAACTCCCGCTACGAAGGCCTCGCTCAGGATATCGATCGTGCAATTGCTTTCATGGAGGCGGCGGGAGCGAATTTTGATGAACTCAAGCGGGTTGAATTTTATGCAAGCCACGAAGGTTTGCTGATGGATTACGAACGCCCCCTCACCAGGATTGATTCTCGCTCGGGTGAGCCCTATGTCACCTCTGGGCACTTCCTGTGGATCGGAGAGAGGACGAGGGCTCTCACGGGCGCCCATGTCGATTTCTTTTCGCGGGTACGAAACCCCATCGGGGTGAAGCTCGGCCCCAGCACCGATGTGGCAGCCATGAGCGCGCTGATCGAGAAGCTTGACCCCCATCGCGAACCCGGCCGATTGACCTTCATTACCCGTATGGGGGCTGACAAGATTCGTGACACTTTGCCACCACTCTTAGAAGCAACCAAGGCGCTGGAAGTGCAACCTCTCTGGGTTAGCGACCCGATGCATGGCAATGGCATCACCACGCAGACTGGTTACAAGACCCGACGCTTCGATGACGTAGTGACGGAAGTCACCGGTTTCTTTGAATCCCACCGAAGCGTTGGCACCCACCCCGGTGGGATCCACGTGGAGTTGACCGGCGATGACGTCACCGAGTGTTTGGGCGGGTCCCAGAATATTGATGAGTTGGGTTTGGAGACCCGCTATGAATCTTTATGTGACCCGCGGTTGAACCACCAACAATCCTTGGAGCTGGCGTTCCTTGTGGCGGAAGAGTTGGCTCAGCGCTAAACGAAGCTGCGCAGAGTGATGGTGGTACCTCTCACCACTTCTTGACTGGCACTGGGGTCGATGCTGGTCACCCGGGCGAATGAGCGGTCCCAATCTGATTCCGGATATTCTGATCGGACTTCGACGCTGAAACCGAGTGATTCCAATTCTGCCTTCGCGTCGGCAATGGTGTCGCCCACCACGTCGGGCACCATTACCAGTTCGGGCCCCCGTGAGACAACGAGGGTGAGGGTGTCGCCTGGGGCGAAGGTTTGGGTAGTGGCGGCAAAGATCTCGACGACGGAGCCCTCGGCAATCGAATCGGAGTAGGCGCCATCGCCACCGACGACTCCGCTGAGTCCGACCTGGTCGAGCATCGTTTGGGCTTCATCCACGGTGAGCCCGGTGACATCGGGAATGACACCCGCCGAGAGGACGGCGTCGAGCGTGGAGCCAGCGAGTATTTCGCTCCCGGGGGCCAGGGCAAGCCCGGAGGTATCGGTGAGGCGCAGCAGTGTTCCCTTCGCCGCTCTGGCACTAAATTCTTCCCTCGTCACTCCCAGTATGAGGTTGAGTTCCTCCAGCAGGGCGCGGGCGCTCTCTAGCGTTTCCCCTGCCAACGAGGGGACGCTAACGGGGTTGGGGCCGAGCGACACAATGAGCGTCACCTCAGTGCCCTTGTCCACGTTTTCGCCAGAGCCGGGTGACGTTCCCTTCACGGTGCCGGCGGACAGGACAAGGTCAAATTCTTCCAGCGGTGTTGCTGACACCACCAACTCCGCTGCCACCAGAGTTGTGGTGGCACTGCTAACGCTGATTCCGGAAACTTCGGGGACGGTGGTCATCGCCCCCGGCCCATTCGCCCACCACAACGCGGCTCCTCCTCCACCTCCAATGACAACCACGAGGATGAAGGCGCTGATCCATGCCCACTGTGACCCGCCACGGTTGCGACGGCGCGCAACGGGTTCTTGAGGCGGGATCTCCGCGGTGTCTTGGGAAATAATGCCGATGGAGGAGGTGGGTTCTAAACCATCAAACACACCGGCCTTGGGGTTCAGAACCTGGGTTTCCTCCAGGTCTAGAGGGGACATTCGCTTCGTCATGGCGATCGTTTGATCGAGGGTTCGAAGCGGTTGGGTGTGGGGTGCACCTACGAGGGACTCTAAGGAACGGACGTGTTCCAACACGGCGCGAGCGTGGGGAGGTCTCTCATCCGGCGAGCGACGCGTGCACCAGTCAACGAGTTCGTCAAAGGCAGCGGGGATGTCAGGGTTTTTCGTGCTGGGGGCGGGGACAATGTCATTCGCGTGTTGGTAGGCAATGGTGACTGCTTGATCGCCCTGGTAGGGCTGTTCACCGGTCAACATTTCAAACATCATGATGCCCAGGGCATAGATGTCACTTCGCAGGTCTGCCTCGCCCCGAGAAATCAGCTCGGGGGAGAGGTAGGCGATGGTCCCCAACAGAGCTTGAGAAGTTGCGGTGTTGTGGGTGGAAGCTCTGGCAAGGCCGAAATCAGCTATTTTGATGCGACCGTCATCCGCAAGCAGAAGGTTTTCGGGTTTCAAGTCCCGATGCACGATGCCCGCCGTGTGGGCTGCGTCGAGACCGTTGAGCACCGCGGTTACGATGTCAAGGGTTTGCCCCACGGTGAGGGCTCCAAAATCCTGCAGCAACTCTCGCAGCGTGATGCCTGGCAAATATTCCATCACGATGTAGGTGAGGGCGCCTTCTTGGCCCTGATCGAAGACATTGACGATGTTTGGGTGCGCAAGGCGAGCTGCTTGCCTCGCTTCTTGGATGAAGCGCCTGGTGAACTCAGCATCCTCGGCGAGGTGAGGGTGCATGACCTTGATGGCCACAGGTCTCTCTAGGCGCTGGTCGAGTGCCTGATAGACGGTAGCCATGCCCCCGCGTGCGACCCGGCTTTGAATGAGATAACGACCATCAACCAGCAGCCCCACAAGAGGGTCAGTGGTGGGAATGTCCATTCTGTGAATTGTACGCAGGAAGAGCTAACCTAGCCGGTTGCCACTCCACTACGTTAATTCATAGAGCCAGGCCCAGGCGCTAGCTTCCCATTTTGCATAGGCCTCCGGATACGCTGAAATTTGAACCCGCTGGGCGGCATTGGTCAGCGTCATTGTTTGCCAACCGGAAACATCGAGCAACCCGCGAGTGCGTCCCTTGTTGGGGTTAGAAGCGCCTCCTAAGAACAATCGCGTGGCGTATGCCGGGTCAAGGAGTTCCTCCGCGGTGCCCCAGCCGGTGGAGGGCCGCTGCTGATATAGACCGACCGAATCGCGATCGCCCCAGTTGATGTTGCGCAGAGACGACTCTTGCATGGCGGTGGCGAGGGCGATCACGATGCCGTAATCGGGAACTCCCAGCTCTCGACCGACATCAAGAATAATCTGCGCGTTCCCTCTGCGTTCATCATTTAGAGGAGTGATGCTTCCGCTGACGGGCTGGCCTACTCCGTTTGGCACAGCTTCTTCATCTGAAACTTCGGCAGCGGAGGGCGACGGGGACAAAGTTTCAGCAGAAGCCTGCACAGGAGCCGGGGCGGCGGGGGCCGGAGTCACTTTTGCGACGACCTTTTTCTCTGGCACCTTCACCGTGATGAGGGCGGGGCTCTCTAATAACTCGAGGTCGGCTGAATCGAACGCGGGAGATGGCTCTGCGTCATCCTCGGTCGCGGTGGCCGCTTCTGTGCTCTCAAGTGATGCAGCGATGATTGTGGGGAAAACGGGAGCGGGGCTTACCGCGTCTCGGGACACCACGTCTTTGGTGACGCCGGGTAGGGAAATAAACTGCCCCGCATAAATGACAGCGCCCTTGCCCAGGTCGTTGTGTTCGAGGAGCGCTTCGGTAGAGATGCCGAGGCGATCCGCGATCTCACTGGCGGTTTCCCCGTGTTGCACGAGGTAGCCATCACCCAGAACTCTGGCAGGCGATGCTTGCCGCTTCTTTGTCGGCTCGGGTGTGAGCTTCAGAATCTGCCCTTCATGAACCACGGCGTCCCAGCCCAGTCCATTGAGGGTCAAGATTGCTGGGGTGGGAATCCCGAACCGATCGGCAATTCCGGAAACACTGTCGCCTGATTGGACCGCGTAGGTCGCCGGCACTTCTGACCCCGTAGCGCTTAATATTCCCTGGGCGATGGGGAGAAAAGCTGTTTGCAGTCGGTCAGAAAAACTGGGGCGCGCGTCAGATTGTTGGGTGTTACCGCCTGCGCTCTCGGTTTCACCCGGAGCGAGGGACGCGATGCCGGGAGTGGCGATGACCCCGGTAGCGAGAGTCCCCGTCATGATCAGGGGGATGCTGGAAAAAACCCGCTTCCGGAACGAGCCAGGACCGGTGGGGCAGGGTGGGTCGAACCGAGCAACCCGCGGAGCAAGGTCGCGAAACACTCGACGCTCAAGGCTCTCCACAGGCTCCTCTAAGGAGGAGTGCGGGAGCTCGGTTTCAGACATCAAGTCCTATCGTGTCGCGAATGTGCGCTCAGATGCTGAGCGACCCTCCGCAATTAACGGTGTCACAGGATGATACTCGAGTCAATCATTGTTGCTGCTGTGGCGAGAGTTAATCTTCCCGAAACATTTGTTTTGTCACTCCACGAGCCGAATGTCTGACAGAGTTAGCCTGTGCTCCCCGAAGAAACCTCCTGGCTCACCGTCCCCGATGTCGCGGAGCGGCTTGACACCATCCCTGGCAAAGTTCGCCGGCTTGTCGAAGATCGAGCTCTCTTAGGGCAAAAGATTGAGGGCGTCTTTTGTATTCCCGAAGCTTTTCTTAACGGGGAGGAGCCACTGAAAGACCTGGCGGGAACCGTGATTGTTCTGCTCGATGGCGGATTTAGCGAAGAGGAAGCGGTGGAGTGGCTACTGAGCGATCACGAAGGATTGGGTGTCACCCCGGTGGAAGCGATTCGCTGGGGCCGCAAAACAGAAGTTCGAAGGGTCGCTCAAGTTCTTGCCCTCTAAGCGTTTCCCCTAGGACTGACGCTGTGTGACCGCGGCCGCTAAGCGACTGAGTTCCTTTTTTGCCCCTGGCGCGATTCGTGCTGACTCCAAGGCAATAAGCGCATCTTCTGCATACTGATCGATCAGCGCTTCCACTTCTTCCACAGCCCCGGTCTGGCGCAGCGTTGATTGCAGAACTTCAATCTGTTCACCCGTCAAGCTCCGATCGCCCAATAGTTCGTTGAACAGGCTCTGCGCACCAGGTGGCATTGACTGTTCTCCCAGGGCTATAAGGGCGGTTCGTTTGCCTTCGCGCAGGTCATCCCCTGAGGGTTTGCCGGTGACTTCGGAGTCACCAAAGACGCCGAGCAGGTCATCGCGCAGTTGAAAAGCGATGCCCAGGGGAAGCCCAAAAGCGGAAAGATCTTCCAGCACCTCCGCGGTGGCGCCGGCGAGTGATGCCCCAATGAGAAGGGGGGCTTCCATGCTGTATTTGGCCGATTTATAGGTCACCACGCGGAGCGCTCGCTCCAGTCGCTCGTCCAAGGCGGTGTGAAGCCAGGCTGCTTCTTCATGGATATCTAAGTACTGCCCCAGCGTTACTTCCTGGCGCATTCTGGTGAACTCGGTTCTTGTGGCGTGCGCCACGGTCGGGTCTTGCTGGCTAAGTGCTTCGGTTAACAAGTCGTCGCTCCACGCCAGAAGAAGGTCACCCAGGAGCAGTGCGGTGGATTCGCCAAAACGAGCGCCCCCACCGGAGTATCCGCGTTGATGGTGGATTGATTCAAAGCTGCGGTGTGCGGAAGCGAAGCCCCGGCGGGTATCCGAGTTGTCCATAATGTCGTCGTGGACGAGAGCGGCAGCGTGAAACACTTCGAGCGAGGTCGCCAAAGAAACCACGGGTTCAATGTCCGAGAGTGTCTCCGTCCCGCCCACCTGATCAATCGCATCGAGGGAGGTCTGCGCAGCGCGCCATCCCCAGTAGCAAAATCGGGCGCGGAAGCGCTTGCCGTTACCGAGAAGGTTTCGGGCGTAGTCAGCGAGATGACCGAGATCAGGCGAGATGACAGCCATCACTTCTTCTCGCGAAGAAAGGAACGAGGCGAGACGTTCATCGACAACTGTGACTAACTTAGTTTGCTCCGGCACCGTACTAGCCTATCCACAGGAAACCGGGCTAAAATGATTTTATTGTTCCGACCCGCAGGAGACCGTAATGCCACTATCCGAGAACGAGCAACGCCTTCTCGATGAGATGGAACGCAACCTGTACAAGAACGAGGCTGACGTTATGTCCACTAGCGGGCTCGTTCGCGCCCCGAACTACACCGCCATTGGGATAGGGGTAGTCGTTGGCCTCGTGGGAATCGTCACGATGATCATCGGAGTGTATGTGGATGTGACGCTCGTGGGAATTCTCGGTTTCGCCGTTTTGTTCTCAGGTGTCCTGGTAGCAGCGACTGTCCCTGCCAAGCCCTCCGTCGCGGACGTTCCCTCACGTGCCAGTGTTCAGGGCCGAGCCCCGTCGCAGGCGAGCCTTATGGATCGCTTGAATGAGCGCTGGGATCGCCGGCAAGGTGGAGGCAACCTGTAGCCAAAGTGGAGGGAAAACCCTCCACTAGACACAGTCGAACCGGCCCCGAGGGGCCGGTTTTTTGTTGTCCCTGCCTCTCGATCCCTGTCATTGAGGGGTGGGGAGCCCGTTGTGCGTTGCACCAAAAAATTGTCACAAAGTGGTGCATTTTGGAGAAAAGTGGAGTAAAGTGGTGAATGCTTCCAATTGGCCGGAATGTGAAAGGGGGGCGCGATGTTCTTGGGTACGCACGCTCCCAAGCTCGACGACAAGGGTCGAGTCATCCTTCCCGCCCGGTTTCGGGAGGAATTGGCCAACGGTTTAGTTCTGACGCGGGGGCAAGAGCGTTGCATCTACGTCTTCACAGCCAAAGATTTCGACACTCACGTGGAGCGACTTCGGGATGCTCCCCTCACCTCTAAGGCGGGGCGTGACTTTTTGCGGCTGTTCCTCTCCGGGGCGAGTTCTGAAATTCCGGATAAGCAAAACCGGGTCACCGTCCCTCCTGCCCTTCGCGACTACGCGGGGCTCGAGCGCGAATTGACCGTCATCGGTGCAGGAAACCGCGCCGAGATTTGGGCGACGACCGCATGGGACCAGTACTACAGCGATCGCGAGCAAGCCTTTTCCGAGACCGAGGAGGAGGTGATTCCCGGACTCCTGTAATCCCGTGTTCGTGACTCCCGTCCGTTCGCCCTGTATCACCTTCCCCGGTTCCAGGTCGAAAGAACGGAGGGGAATCTCGAATCCGGGCCCAGGACAGGGCCATCGATGATGACAACGTATGAACATATCCCCGTAATGCGAGATCGCGTTCTCGAGCTGTTGGGTCCCGCTCTGGGCCACGAGGGCGCGCTACTGGTTGATGGCACTCTCGGATTGGGCGGTCACGCCGAGGCCTTCCTCGAAGCATTTCCCGCACTCCGCCTGCTCGGCATTGACCGAGACATCGAGGCGGGGAACCTCGCGTCCCTCAGGCTGGCGCGCTTCAGCGACAGATTCACTTTTCACCACGGGCGCTACGACACGATGGCAGCAGCGTTAGACCATCATTTTCCAGGAGGCGAACCTGCGGGAATTCTCTTGGACTTGGGGGTCTCGTCGCTTCACCTAGATAAGCCAGAACGCGGCTTCTCCTATTCCGTGGATGCGCCCCTGGACATGCGCATGGACGTGAGCGACGATGTCACAGCAGAAGGGATTCTTCGCACGTACTCGGTGGATGAACTTGCCGATATTTTCCGGACTTTTGGTGACGAAAAACTAGCCGGTCGGTATGCGAGGGCGATTGTTGCCCATCGCGACAGTAGCCCACTTCGCACCACAGCTCAGGTAGTGGACCTCTTGCAGAGCGCTACCCCTTATGCACTGAAAGACCGCGGGCACCCGGCTAAGAGAGTGTTCCAGGCGCTAAGAATGGAAGTAAATCGGGAGTTGGAGTCTCTAGACGCAGTGCTCCCCGTTGCCATGGATCGTCTCGCGGTAGGCGGGCGCATCGTCGTCATGTCCTATCACTCGGGCGAAGACCGTCTGGTTAAGAAGGTCATCCGCCAGCGGAGTTCTTCCACTGCACCCCTGGGGCTTCCCGAGGAGCTGCCTGAACACCGCAGCGAATTTAACGAGATCACCCGGGGAGCCGAAATGGCAACCCCGGAAGAGCGAGCAGTAAACCCTAGGAGCGCATCGGTGCGCACCCGGGCAGCAGAGAGGACCCGAAAGGTGAGTCGATGACCGCACGAGTAGCTATTTCCGCCGCGAGCCGCCGCCGAAGTCCGGTAACCGCGGCTCCTACGACACGCCAAGAAACCAGCACAACCACCGCGCCAAAGCTGCGCTATATCGTGGTGACTCTGGCCGGCATTTTTGCGATTCTAGGAGGGCAGCTGTTGCTTTCCATCAGCGTCTCCAGCGGTGCCTACGAGATTTCATCTCTCAAAGGTGAGATGCGTCAAAGCGAACAAAGCTTGCAAATCGTCGCGGAAGAAATCGGTGCGCTCACCGCCCCGGATACTCTGGCGTCTCTGGCGGGTTCGATGGGAATGGTCGAAGACAACAACCCAGCGTATTTGCGGGTCTCTGATGGAGCAGTCCTGGGGGAAGCAGCACCTGCAGCCGAAGCTGGACAGGGCCAGATTTACACGGTGACCGCGGGGACGGAGGCGTTCGTGCCCGTCCAGATCGTGACAGACGTCTTCGCTTCTCTCAGCGCTCAAGCTGCCTATGAACTCAGCGCGGAGGACGCCCTGCGCGCAGCAAACGTTCCCGTGGTTGATTCCGGTGAAGCAGCCATTCATACCGCCATGGTGACCCAGCCTGTTCCCGTGGCCACCTTCGGTGGCTCTATTCCTTCGCCGATTACGCGCTAGGCAGTCTTCGTGACCCACCAGCGCATGACAGGCCGCCGTATGGCTTTGGCCCTGGTGTTGGTTTTTCTGACCGCGAGCCTGTTGATGACCAAACTGGTTGATGTTCAGGTGGTGCGGGCCAGCGAGCTTCAGGGAGAGTCCGAGGCCATCCGCACCACTAGTGAGACAATCTGGGCGTCTCGAGGGTCAATAGTCGACAGCTTTGGAAATGACTTGGCTCTCGATGTCGACCGCTATGACGTCAGCGCAGACCCCAGCGTGAGCGGTGATTTTCGCCGCGCGGGGGAGACCCTCTCTTTGGAGGTCGCGCTTTCTGAAATTGCGGACATCACCGGAGCGAACGCCGACGAAATGTTGTTTGCCATTCGTAAAGACCCCGAGGCTCGCTTCACCTACTTGGTCAAAGGTGTTAGCCCAGAGGTCCATCTCGCCCTCCGTGAGTTGGGCATCCCCTGGCTACAAATGGATTTGGTGCGTGAACGCACCTATCCGTTCGGTCCGGTAGCGGGAAACATCACGGGAATGCTCGGTACCGACCAGCCCCTCGCGGGTGTTGAACTGGATTGGGACGACTGTTTAGCCGCCGATAATGGCGTGGCGACCTATCAGCGCGGCGCCGATGGCGTCAGGCTCCCCGGCACCACTGAGACGGTGGTGGATCCCGTTCATGGCGGTGACGTTGTCCTGACCATTGATAGTGACCTTCAGTGGTACGTGCTGCAACAGTTGGCCGAACACGGAAGCCGGCTGGGCGCCGAGCACGGTTCTGCGATGGTTGTGCGGGTGTCGGATGGCCACATTTTGGCAGCCGCTGACTGGCCCACTTTTGACCCCAACGACTTTGCCCAAACCCCCACATCGAACACCGGAGCTCGGGTTTTTTCCTCCCCCTATGAGCCTGGTTCCATCATGAAAGCCATTGGCGTTGCCATGCTGATTGATGGCGGATACACCTATGCCGAAGAAAAGATTGTTGCTCCCGGCATTTTCAGGCTCTACGACGATCGCTACATCAAAAACTATTCGGTGGCTCAGGACACTCAACTCACCACTGCTGGCGTGTTATATACGTCCTCAAACACCGGTCTCTCCGTACTCTCCAGTCGCATGCCGCGCGCTACGGCCACCAGCTATTTCCAAAAGTTTGGATTTGGCTCTGCCACGGGCGTTGATTTTTTGGGTGAATCAAACGGTCGTTTGAAAACGGGGGACGGTTTGGATATCGTCTCTCGTTATACCCAGTTCTTTGGCCAGGGAATATCTGTGACCGCCGCTCAAATGGCTGGTTCTTTTCAAACACTGGCCAACGGTGGTCTTCGCGTTCCACTGCGCTTGGTGGAGGGGTGCGTGTCCAATGCCGGCGTGCTCGTGGAGAACCCCGTGCAAGAACCGATTCAAGTTGTTTCACAAAGCGCCTCGGACCAGGTGATTCGAAGCCTGGAAACCATCGTTGCCCAGGGGCCGCTCAGAAATGTCCTCGGTATCCCCGGGTATCGGGTGGCGGCTAAGACCGGAACGGCCGAAATTGCAAACTCCCAGGGGTATGGAGCAGAGCGGGTTATTTCTTTAGCTGGGATGGCCCCTGCGGAGAACCCTGAGTACGTGGTGTTGGTGAGTTTTTACAAGCCCCAAACTTCTCGGGTGTCCACCGCCGCCGCGCCCGCCTTTCATGACCTGATGTCCCACGTGCTCAAGCACTATCGCGTTGCACCTTCGAGTGAACCCGCGGTACTTCCCCCGGTAACCTGGTAGCGCCTAGTCAACAACGGGGAGAGGGGCTCGCATGTCCAGCAGGCTACTTCGCCCAACGAGTGCACCCGCGATTACGCTCGGAGAGATTGCTCGAGGCCTCGGTCTCGCCCACGAGGGGGATGACGTTTCGGTGACCGGCGTTGCCCTTCATACCCAGGCGGTGATGCCCGGAGATGTCTTTGTCGCTCTTCAAGGCGTCAATCGCCACGGCAGTGAGATGGTGGATGAGGCTCTCGCTCAGGGCGCGGTAGCGGTCTTCACCGATGCCGCGGGATGCTCCGCCCTTGGCACAACGGCCACCCCAGCCGTTGTTGCAGAAGATCCCCGACAGCTTCTGGGAGCGCTGTCCGCACTCGTGTACGGCACAGCGCAGGAGAACCACCCGCCAGTTTTTTCTGTCACGGGAACGAATGGGAAAACCTCGACGGCTTTCCTCCTCGAAGCCCTCTTGAGGGGAATCGGTCGGAGAACGGCTCTTTCGACGACAGCAGAGCGCCGAGTGGATGGTGTGGCGTACCCCTCGAGCCTGACCACCCCCGAAGCCCCCGATATTCACGCCATGCTTGCGCTGAGTCGTGAAAAAGGCGTGGGTGGGGTAGCAATTGAGGTCAGCGCTCAAGCGTTGGTCAAGAACAGGCTTCAGGGTGTGATGAGCGCTGTGGTGGGGTTCACCAATCTGAGCCACGACCACTTTGAAGATTTTGGGGGGATGGAGCTCTACCTCCAGGCCAAGGCAACCCTTTTCCAGCCCGGCATGGCCCGTCGTGGTGTGATCTGTGTTGATGGTGAATGGGGTCGCACTCTCGCCCAGCAGGTCACGATCCCCTTCACCACCGTCGCTGGTCACGCCCGAGGGCCCAGTGAGTGGAGCTATGAGGTCCTCGACGAGGCCTCGGAGACCTCCAGGTGGCACCTGAGAGGGCCCGCGGGCGAATCGCTCGAGCTGAGAGCTCCGATTATTGGCGAGCACATGGTGGCCAACGCCTCTCTCGCTGTGGTGATGCTGAAGGAATCCGGTGTCGCTCTGGAGGATATTTCCGCTGCCATGGGTCCGGGAACGACAGGGATACCAGCCTCCATCCCTGGCAGAGTAGAGAAAGTTTCGGGAACCTCAGGGCCGTCAGTGTTCTTGGACGCGGGGCGTAGCGCCGACGCTTACGAACACACCCTGGCTGCGATCAGGGCTCTCACAACAGGAAAGATTGTGATGGTGTGCGGTACCTCCGGCAACCGCGACGCCACGAAGCGACCGGTCATGGGCGCGGTTGCTGCGCGCGGAGCAGAAGTGGTGATTGTGACCGATGATGATCCCCGAAAAGAGGACCCTGCCCTGATTAGGGCGGGTTTGTTGGAAGGTGCGCGCTCCGTTCGACACCGCGATGTGCATGACATCCCTGACCCCACCACGGCCATAAGGTTTGCTCTCACACTGGTGGGGGAGGGCGATAGCGTGCTCTGGAGCGGTCCAGGCTCGCAGTCCTATCGCGATGTCGGCGGAGAAAAGGTGCCGTATTCTGCCAAACGAGAAGCTCAGAATGCGCTGGCAGATGCTGGGTGGCCAGAGGTCGCAGAAGAGAGGGGGCCGTGATGGATGCGGACCTTGGTGTCCCCTCTCACCCGCTTCGGGGAGGCGGCGCCATCATTGACGGCACCAGCGTGGTGGGGGCTCGGGCGGCAGTTGATCTTCTCAAAGCCGTGCGGGGCGCCGTGACGCCGGAACAACGCCAAATAGTTCTCACCGGGGCAATCGAATGGACGGGAGAATCGGATTACGACGATCTCGAGGCTTTCGGAGCTTTTATTGTTCGGGTTAATGTGGCCAAGTGCATTGCTATTGGGCCCGAGGCGAGGGCCATTTTTGCTTCGGTGGGTCGGGAAGGTTCGTGGGACGGGGAGTCACAACACGTCGAGGATGTCGCTAGCGCCTACGATGAGGTGTCGAAAGACATTGGCCCGGGCGATGTTGTTGTTGTTTTGGGCGGTGTTCCAAAAGATATGGGTGCGCTGGTGTTAAGACTGAGTGAGCTCCTCGCTTGAGAATTCTGCTGCTGGGAAGCGCCCTCTCGCTGGGGTTTTCGTTGTTCCTCACTCCACTCTTCATTAGGCTATTTGCCTCCATCGGCTGGGGACAATTTATCCGTCAGGATGGTCCCAAAACCCACTACGTTAAGCGTGGTACGCCCACAATGGGCGGGATCGTCATCTTGCTCGCCATTGTTTTTGGGTACTTCACTGCCCACCTAATTGAAGGTGCCCCACCCAGCCAGTCCGCCCTTTTGGTGATCGGTTTGATGGTGGCCCTGGGATTCGTGGGGTTTTTGGATGACTACGCCAAGATTCGCCAGCAACGCTCGTTGGGCCTCAGCCCGCGAAGCAAAGTCATCGGGCAGATTCTGGTGTCGGTTACCTTTGCCGTGTTGGCCGTGTCTTTTCCTGATTCCGATGGCCAAACCCCGGCAGCCCCCGGCATGTCCTTGGTGCGAAATGCTGACCTGATTGATTTCTCGCAGTGGGGACAGGTTGGCGTCTTGGTCGGTTTCGCGGTGTGGGCGACACTCATCATCGTGGGGACCTCTAACGCCGTAAATCTGACGGATGGTTTGGACGGTCTCGCCAGCGGTTCAGCGGTGTTGGTCTTTGTCGCCTATGTCATGATTACCTTCTGGCAGTTCAATCAGTCATGTTTCCGGGTATTCCCGGATGAAGACAACTTCTTTAAGTGCTACGAAGTCAGAGATTCTCTCGAGCTCACCACCGTCGCCGCTATTGCCAGTGCCAGCCTGATCGGTTTCTTATGGTGGAACACTTCGCCTGCCAAGATTTTCATGGGAGATACTGGCTCGCTGGGCTTAGGTGGGGGTGTGGCCGGACTGGCACTGTTCTCCCGGACAGAAGGGCTCCTCCCGCTGGTGGGAGGTTTGTTTGTGATTCTCACGGGTTCGGTAATCCTGCAGCGACTGTATTTCAAAGCTACCAAGGGCAAACGAATTTTTTATTCCTCGCCGCTTCACCACCACTACGAAATTAAGGGCTGGGCGGAGGTCACGATTGTTGTGCGTTTCTGGTTGATTGCGGGTCTGTGCGCGGCTGCGGGGGCGGGACTCTTTTACCTGGAGTGGCTCAGCCGTTGACCCGTTCTATTGATCAGCTAAGAAGTTGGTCGAGCGACTGGGCAGGCCATCGCGTCGCGGTGCTGGGGCTCGGTGCTACGGGGTTTGCGTTGGTGGACACGTTCGTTGAGCTCGGCTGCGATGTACTTGCCCTGGCCAATGAGGCAGGCCCCGATACTCTTCGCATTCTCGAGGCGTTGGGAGTTGTTCCTGTGGTTGCGGGGGATCGCGGGTTGTCCGCAGCGCTGAGGGATTTTGCTCCCGAGGCGTTGGTGCTGTCCCCAGGGGTTTCTGGAGACAGCCCGGTCGTGACGGCGGCTGAGAACCAGGGAGTTCTGGTGTGGTCTGATCTCGACGCTGCCTGGCGGGTGCGGGACAAGAGAGAGCACCTCTCGCCCTGGGTGCTCGTTGCCGGTGAGACCTATGGCAGGCGCCTGGCAGAGCTCGCAGCACGTCTTCTGAATGCCGGTGATGTTCCCGCGTTGGTGGTCGGACACCATTCCGAGGTTTTACTCGATGCGTTGCGCGACCCGCACGACTATCAAGCGTTGATAGTTCTTGCCTCGGACAACCAGGCGCAGCTTCTGGCACGGGGAGAGGGGCACCGTTCTCCCTACGTTGCGGTCTGTGTGGAGGACACCTCCGCCCTGACAAACGGTGCCCTCTTCGATGGCACCCAACTCGCCTGTGTGTATCGCAAAAGTCTTGGACCCAGCATGTCACTGGTGGAAGACGCCGACGTGTCTGATGGAGCACGCGCTATCGGGGTGGGTTTTGATTCCCCCGACCGCAGCGACTTGGGCCTGGTGGAGGGCATCCTGGTCGACCGGGCCTTCCTCGATGACAGAGCCAATCACGCCCTTGAAGTGTCCACCCTGGAGGAATTGAGCGAAGCGGGCTGGACCATCCCCGAGGATTTGCCGGTGATCGTCGGTGCCATTGCTGTCGCACGGGCTTTTGATGTTTCTCCGGCGGTTATCGCCGGCGTGCTGACTCTTCCCTAAAAACGCATCCGGCGTGGCATCGCCGAGGTTTTCACACACGGGCGCACACTAGAAAGGCGTGTGTGTCTGTACCCAGGCCCGCGCTTTACATTTGCAACCTAAGGGGTGGTGAGATGGCTCGTGGCGCACCCGTGAGAAACCCTGCAGCCAAAAATCGAGCCGCTCCCAACTCGCGCGTCGTGGTGAGTGTCAAGCGTCTGTTTTCCCAGGAGTCCCCCCACTACGTGGTGATGGTCGCGATAGTGCTTTTCCTGGTGATTTTCGGGCTCGTGATGGTCTTGTCATCTTCTTTCGTTGATTCAGCCCTGGGTAATGATGGAAACTTTTTTGCCGTCTTTCTGCGCCAGGCCATGTGGGTGTTAATAGGGATTCCGGTCATGTTCTTACTGGCCAGAGTCCAACCGATTGCGATCCTCCGAGCAGCCCCCGCGGGTTTGCTTGCAGCCTTCTTCCTACAGAGTCTTGTGTTCACGCCCCTGGGGGTTACTTCGGGGGGAAACCGAAACTGGATCGCGCTCGGGAATTTTTCCGCGCAGCCTTCTGAGCTTCTCAAAATGACTTTGATCCTCTGGATGGCAGCAATTCTGTCTTCTCGACTCGAGGCCATCGGAGAACTTCGAACCCTGGTGACGCCTTTGGGGATTGGAGTAGTCGCATCGATCGGCATGGTCATGGTCGGCGGTGACTTGGGAACCGTGGGCGTGATGGTTGTGGTGGTTATTGGTGTGGTGTTCCTCGCAGGGGTTCGCCTCCGACACCTTGCCAGCATTCTCGTCGTCGTGGCCGTCTTGGGAGCGATGGCCGCACTTTTTGCCCCCTCGCGGGTTCGACGAATCAGTACCTGGTTTTCTGGATGCACAGAGGATGAGTACCTCACCACGTGCTGGCAAACGGTTCATTCCACCTTTGCGTTGGGCTCTGGAGGAGTGTTTGGCGTGGGCTTGGGCAACTCCCGGGCAAAATGGTCCTGGCTTCCCGAGGCAGAAACCGACTTCATCTTCGCCATAGTGGGCGAAGAGCTGGGCCTACTCGGTGCGGGGCTTGTCATTGTGTGCTTTGTCGTGCTCGCCGTTACAATGGCGCACCTGGTGAGAAAAAATCCAGATCCCTTCGCTCGTTTGGTGACAGCAGGCGTGATGGTTTGGTTGATTGGTCAAGCGCTCATCAACATTGCTGTGGTCCTGGAGCTTCTCCCGGTACTCGGGATTCCGCTGCCATTCATGTCGGTGGGTGGATCGGCACTACTGTCCTCGCTGGCGGCCGTGGGGATAGTGATGGCACTCAACCGCGCGGGCGCAATTTCGGTGACGGAGCACTACTCTGCCACGCGGGGAAGGCGTCGATGACCCGAGTAATTCTTGCCGGCGGAGGCACTGCCGGTCACGTCAACCCTCTTTTGGCTGTGGCGGAAGAGCTCCAACGAAGCCACGGCGTGATGGCCGAAGACATCGTCGTTGTTGGCACACGTGAAGGCCTGGAATCGAGGCTCGTTCCCGATGCGGGACTGAGCCTTCACACTCTCGCGCGGTTACCTTTCCCCCGGAAACTCAGTCTCCTGGCTGTTGCTTTTTTCCCACGATTTGTGTTCGCCACCCTGCAGGCACTTCGCATGTTGTCTCGCCACAAGGCCGATGTGGTCGCCGGGTTTGGTGGCTACGCCAGCGCCCCGGTGTATGTCGCGGCGTGGCTTCGCAAGACCCCACTGGTGATTCATGAAGCTAATGCTGTGCCGGGTTTCGCCAACCTTCTAGGAGCCCGATTCACTCGCCAGGTGTTGACTGCTTTTCCCACCCCCAGATTTACGAGCTCTAGGGTCATCGGAATGCCGATGAAGAGAACTATCACTCACCCGGACTCGCCGCTGAGCCCCGCTGCGGCGCGCACCCATTTCGGATTGAAGCCGCAGACCAAGACGTTGCTCGTCACTGGCGGGTCACAGGGTGCCAGGCGCATCAACGAAACAATTGCTTCTCTGGCTGGTGTGCTCACCCAGGCGGGGTGGCAAGTGCTCCACATTGTTGGTGGCGCCAACACCATCCCGGCCGATATGCCCCGGGGGTATTGGGGAATGAACTATTGCGACCGCATGGACCTGGCCCTTGCCAGTGCGACCGCAGTGATTTCCCGCGCGGGCGCGGCGACAGTCTCTGAAATTCAGGTGCTTCACCTTCCAGCGATCTTTGTTCCCTACCCGGTGGGTAATGGCGAACAAGCAAGAAACGCCTCGGAGAGTGTCGCCTGCGGCGCAGCGATGATTGTGCCGGACCATGAATTCACCCACGAAGGTGTGCTGGCCACAGTTATGCCCATCTTGGAGGAGGACGCTGCTCTGCAGAAAATGAAAGAGGCCGCGGCAGGGTTAGGAAAGAACGATGCCGCCGAACAGATGGCAGAAGCCATGATGACGCTGTCACAGAAAGAGTCGCAATGAAACCTGAATTGGGGAGAGCTCTCCCGGAGGCGATGGGTGCGATTCACTTTATCGGGGTTGGAGGCTCTGGAATGAGCGGGATTGCCCGAGTTTTTGCCGAGCGCGGACACCGAGTGACCGGTTCCGACCGGTTTGACTCCGAGGTTGTCGAGTCGTTGCGGCATTCAGGTATCCAGGTGTTCCTTGGTCACGATGCCTTGCACCTTGCGGGGGTAGACACCGTCGTTTTTTCCAGCGCTGTTCGCGAGACTAATCCGGAGTATCTCGAAGCGCTCGATCGGGGCCTCACGATCATCCACCGCTCGGAAGCCCTGCGTTGGCTTTTGCAGGGCAAAACGCCTCTTGCCGTTGCGGGATCTCACGGCAAAACGACGACCACCGCGATGCTCGCCACCGCGCTGGAAGCCGTCGGTATCGACGCGGGCTGTGTCAATGGGGGAGTAATCAGCCAGTGGGGTGTTTCCTCGCGGGCAGGATCGGATGACCTCTTCGTGATCGAAGCGGACGAATCGGATAGATCTTTCGTGGGCTATGAACCTGCTCACGTATTGATTACGAACATCGCACCGGATCATCTCGACTTTTATGGGACCTTGGACGCAATCTTGGAAGCCTTCGAAGCGTTTGCACGGACCGCCACCGACAGCATTGTGTTGTGTGCCGATGACTCGGGGACCGAGGAGCTTAGCTCCCGTCTTTCTGGGGCTGCGCGAATTGTCACATACGGAGTTTCTCCCCAGGCCGATGTGATCATGAGCGATGTGGTGGCAGGGCCCGCGGCGCGCTTCCTCGTCAGGCACCGCGGCGAAAGCGTCCCGGTCGAACTGTCCGTGGCTGGTCGGTTACCGGCGCTGAACGCCACCGGTGTGATTGCACTGCTGATCCAGTTGGGGTTGAGCCTTGGAGATGCCGCTGAAGCGCTTGCTGGTTTTCAGGGCGCGGATCGCCGCTTTCAGCACCACGGCACTCTTTCTGGGGTCCGATTCTTCGATGACCACGCCCACCACCCCACAGAGGTTGCTGCTGCTCTCGAAACAGCCCGCGCTGTCGTCGGCGAAGGGCGGGTCATTACGATGTTCCAGCCCCATCTTTTCTCTCGCACGCAATACATGGCTGCAGAACTAGCTGCTGCCTTCGCAGCGGGCAGCGATCACACTATTTTCCTTGACATCTTTGGCTCGAGGGAAGATCCCATCGAAGGAGTTACCACACAGCTCATACTGGACAAACTCCCCACGGGAACCTCGTATGATTTTGAGCCGGACTGGGACAAAGCCTGCGGGCTCGCGGTGTCCAGGGCCCAGCCAGGAGATCTGGTGCTGACAATGTCTACGGGGGATCTCTATCAAATTGTTCCGCAACTTCTCGCGGCCAAGCGGCGTCGAGATGGCCACTAGTGGACCGGCCCGAGGGATTTTCTTCGAAGAAGCCCAGCCCCACGAAGTCCCGTCGCCAACCGTCGGTTACCCCTCGCACTCAGACTGCGACGCAGGAGAAGAAAGCCGCCACCGCCGCCAGAGTTCGGGCGGAAAAACAGGAACTGAATTCCTTCACCCACGCCAGTCGACTTCGGAAGCGCCGGTGGGCTCTTTCGCTGGGAAGTGTGGGCGCTCTCCTGGGGGGAGTGGTGCTGTTGACGCTGTCTCCGGCGCTTTCCCTGCACACAGTGGTCATCGAGGGTGCTGAGCGCCTAGAACCGGGCGACATTGCCGAAGCACTTAATCCTTTGCAGGGGGAACCCCTGGCGCGAGTGAGCACCGAAAGGGTGGGTGCTGCGCTTGCGTCCATCACGCTGATTCAAGCTTTTGAAACCCGTATTGTGCCGCCGGGGACCTTGGTGGTGACGATTTCCGAGCGAAAACCCATTGGTGCGGTGTCGTCGAATTCCACCTACACCGTGGTCGATGCCGCCGGCGTCGAATTGTGGGACACCCCCGCCCCTCCCTCAGGTTTTCCCCTGATTCTTGTCGCAGCCGATGCTGAATCACCGAGTTTTATCTCCATTTCGCGGGTGTTGTTAGCTCTCCCCGAGGAGTTGCTGACGCAGGTTGAGGGGGTCACCGCAACCACCCTCGATGACGTTCGCTTCACGATTCGTGGGGCCTCCCACGAGGTTGTCTGGGGGAGTTCCGATCGCGTGCTAGAAAAAGCCAGAGTGCTCACAGCAGCTCTTCGAGCGGCCGGTTCGGACACCTCCCAGATTATCGATGTCACAACCCCTGACAGCTTGGTAATCCGGTCGAAAGGGTAAGGAATCAAAGGTTGAACCTGGTTCTACGACACGCCCAAGGCTTGCGCTTACCCGGGGCCAACACCCCGTAGCGTCATCGCCGATAAATCTGATGGAAACTTTTATCTTCAACTAAAAGTTGAAGGTTTCGGGGTAAAGGAGTGCCGGTGTCCGGTCAAAGTAACTACTTCGCTGTCATCAAAGTGGTGGGAGTGGGCGGCGGCGGCGTCAACGCTGTTAACCGCATGATTGACCGGGGGCTCCGAGGCGTAGAATTCATTGCCATCAATACGGACGCGCAAGCACTGTTACTCAGCGATGCCGACGTCAAGCTCGATGTGGGCCGCGATTTGACGAGGGGGCTCGGAGCCGGGGCGGACCCTGAAATCGGCCGTCGTGCCACAGAGGACCACCAAGAAGAGATTGAGCAGGCACTCGCCGGAGCCGACATGGTCTTCGTGACCGCAGGCGAGGGCGGCGGAACAGGAACGGGTGGCGCTCCCGTGGTGGCCCGTATCGCCAGATCGATCGGTGCATTGACTGTTGGTGTCGTGACGAAACCCTTCTCTTTTGAAGGAAAGCGCCGGATGTCACAGGCCGAAGTTGGAGTTCAAGCCCTCAAGGAAGAGGTCGACACTTTGATTGTGGTCCCTAACGAACGTCTGCTAGAAATTTCTGACCGTAGCGTCAGCATGTTGGAAGCCTTCGAGACGGCAGATCGGGTGCTGTTGGCGGGAGTGCAAGGAATCACTGACTTAATTACCACCCCGGGCCTGATGAACCTTGATTTTGCCGATGTGAAATCAGTGATGCAGGACGCTGGCACCGCCCTGATGGGTATCGGGAATAGCAGAGGGACCGACCGGGCCATTAAAGCCGCTGAGCTCGCGGTGGCTTCGCCGCTGCTGGAATCGAGCATCGAAGGGGCTCAAGGGGTGCTGGTTTCCATTCAAGGTGGCTCCAACCTGGGTCTCTACGAAATTAGTGACGCTGCGAAGCTTGTAGAAGAGTCTGTGCACCCCGATGCCAACATCATCTTCGGTGCGGTGATCGATGACTCCCTCGGTGACGAGGTACGGGTGACCGTGATTGCGGCTGGATTCGACGAATCGGCGGAGCACCGCAAAGCCCCCGCGGTCGTGCACGAAGATGAGGGTCCAGCCGAGGACGGCCCTGTCGCTGAGGAAACATGGCTTCTTCCCGGCGAAGAAGTACCCCCCGTAGCAGAGCACACTCCCGTATCTGCCAGGCATGCAGCAGACGAGGGTGAACTCGACGTTCCTGAATTCCTGCGCTAAATCGTGATGGAGGACACCCTGGCGGCGAGGTGGAGTGCTGTTCAGCAACAGGTGACCGCTGCCGCGTTTGAAGCGGGTCGCGCACCAGAGGACATCACCACCATCGTGGTGACAAAATTCCACCCATCCTCTTTAGTTCGGGAATTGGCCCAAGCGGGTGTGCAACACGTGGGGGAAAACCGCCATCAAGAAGCTGTCACGAAACACGCTGAGCTCGAAGATGTCCCACTCACCTGGCATTTCGTGGGGCAGCTTCAGTCGAATAAAGCCAAAGCGGTGGCCCACTATTGCTCGGTCATTCATTCGGTTGATCGTTCATCGCTGATACAAAGCCTGGCCCAGGTAGAGAAGAAGCTTGATGTGTTTCTCGAAGTGAACCTGACGGATATTCCTGGACGCGGTGGTGCGGAACCCGGGGACATATTGACGCTTGCAGAAACGGTGCTGGGGACCGAAAACCTTGTTCTTCGGGGTCTCATGGCCGTTGCTCCGGTGGGGGCGGACCCGGGCCGAGAGTTCGACCGTGTCGTGGCGATGTCGGCGGAGCTTCGTGAGTTAGCGCCGGAGGCGAGGGACTTGTCCTTGGGAATGTCGGGCGATTTTGTCGAGGCGATTTCCCGTGGCGCGACACACCTGCGCATTGGAAGCGCAATTACCGGGAAAAGGCCCAATCCAACCTAGCGTTAAGGTGAATCATAAACGCCGAAGGGGCACACATGTCGAATCCATTGCGCAAGACTCTCGAATTCCTCGGGCTTGCCGAAGAGTCGTTGGATGAACAGGGCGGGCAGCCTCGCTCGGTTTCTCACGTGCCGGCTGCCCCTGCACAGCGTGCTACAGTCACCCCGCTTCGTCGGGGATCCAAACAAGGGGTGAGTGACGTGAATGAGATTTTGACTGTGCATCCCGAAAAATATGGGGACGCAAAAATCATTGCGGAGTCATTCCGGGAAGGCATCCCGGTGATTATCAACCTCACTCAGATGAGCGAGTCGGAAGCTCGTCGCCTGGTGGACTTCTCCAGCGGGCTCTCTCAAGGTCTCCACGGTCACATCGAGCGTGTGACACCCAAAGTCTTTTTGCTCTCGCCCTCCCACGTGATGGTCAGCGGTGATGGGGACGGCCTCGAGTCCGAACTAGACGCCGCTCTCACGGACTAAGTTAGGCGTTTCCTCAGCCCACTGAGAAATACTGGAACAGTTATGTCATTCATCGCGAGCGTTGTGTATCTTGCCTTAGGGCTATTTCTCCTTGCATTGTGGGTGAGATTCATTTTTGACTGGGTGCAGGTGCTTGCGCGGGGGTTTCGCCCTAAAGGGCCCGTCCTCTTTGTCGCGGAGCTTTCCTATTCCGCAACGGATCGCTCCCTTCGAGCGGTCCGAAAGGTAATTCCAACCATCCGGTTTGGTGGGGCGGCAATCGACCTGGGCTGGAGTGTGTTGATGTTCGGCACGTTCCTTGTGTGGTCATTTGTCGGCGGACTGCGCTAAATCACCTCTAGATTGGCCTATCCGGGGTAAACTGGTTCGGGTACGGGCATCGCGCGACGTCGAGAACTCCGTTTCAACGAATTTATTGCAAAGGTAAGGCTCATGGCAATCACCCCCGAGGACATCGTCAACAAACGCTTTCAGTCCACGAAGTTCCGCGAAGGATACGACCAGGACGAGGTCGACGATTTTCTCGACGAAGTAGTGTTGGAAATGCGACGCCTTGTCCGCGAGAACGAGGCCCTGGTTCACAAGCTTGCTGGAACAGACGGCCGGATCGCAGAGCTCCAGCGTGGGGGCCCCGCGGACAGCTCCATCGGCGTGTCCCCCGCGGCTTCGACCGAAGGGGCCGCGGACGCTGACCCCGCCAATAATCTTTTGCAGTTAGCCCGCAGGCTCCACGAAGAACATGTTCGTGAGGGTATCCAAAAGCGGGACGAACTCATCGCCGAAGGACACGCGCAGGCCGCGCGTATCGTTGCTCAGGCTGAGGTTACTCACCGGGCTACCGTGGTCACGCTTGAGGCAGAGCGGGCAACACTGATTAAAGAAGTAGAGGATCTCCGTGCGTTTGAGCGGGAATACCGGGCTAGCCTCAAGAGCTTCATTAGCACCCAGGTGAGTGCCTTGGATGTCACCCTGGAATCTGCTTCGGCTCCCGTGGTTCCGCAACCGGGCCTCTAAAAAGAACCTCATAGGCAATGGCTGAAACGAGGACCATTGCTGTGCCCGAAGGGCTCTCAGGGGAAAGACTTGACGTCGTGTTGTCGCGACTTTTTGGCTTCTCCCGCGCTTTTGCCCAAAATGTGATCGATGCGGGAGGCGCCATCGTGGAGGGTAAGCCGGGGATTAAAAGCGATCGAGCACCCGGTGGCGCAGTTCTTGAGGTTACTTTTGAGCCCAAGCGTGCTCCGACGATTGAACCTATCGTCGTGGAGTCGATGACAATCCTCTATGACGATGAAGACGTTGTCGTGGTGGATAAACCCCCCGGCCTTGCCGCCCATCCCGCCCCGAGCTGGGATGGACCCACGGTCCTCGGTGCCCTTGCCGGAGCGGGCTATCGGATTTCGACCTCAGGCCCCCCTGAGCGGCAAGGAATTGTCCACCGCCTCGATGTGGGAACCTCGGGGGTGATGGCGGTTGCCAAGTCTGAAGTTGCCTACAGCAAACTCAAACGCGCGTTCAAAGCGCGGGAAATTCATAAAATTTACCTCGCTCTTGTGCAAGGCCACCCCGACCCTTCGGTGGGCACTATCGATGCCCCGATTGGTCGCCACCCGAGTTCGTCCTGGCGGTTTGCGGTGCTCTCGGGAGGTCGGGATTCGATTACTCACTACGAGACGTTGGAAGCCTATTCTTCGGCGAGTATGTTGCGTGTGACCCTCGAAACAGGGCGTACCCACCAAATCAGGGTGCACATGTCCGCGCAGAAACACCCGATTGTGGGGGACACCCTCTATGGCGCGGACCCCACGATTGCCGAGCGGCTGGGAGTGACGAGGCAGTGGCTCCACGCCAGTGAGCTTGAGTTTGCTCATCCCGTGAGTCGCGAAGTCGTGAAGGTCAAGAGCCCTATTCCAGGCGACCTTCAGGTGGCGATTGAGCGACTTAAACCCTGAGTCCGGGGTGGGACGCCCCTGGTACCGGAGCGCGGATTACTCTGGAAGCTTCACAACCCCAAGGAGTACTTTGTGAGCCCCTCTGGCGACTCGTTTGCTCATCTCCACGTGCACACTGAGTATTCGATGCTTGATGGTGCGGCAAAGATTTCCAAACTTGTTTCGGAAGTGGCCCGGCTGGAGATGCCAGCGGTGGCGATGACTGACCACGGCGTGATGTTTGGTGCTTACGAATTTTGGAAACAAGCCAGGGGTGCGGGAATAAACCCCGTGATCGGTATTGAGGCCTACCTCACGCCGGGCACACACCGCACGGACAAGACCCGGGTCAAGTGGGGCAACGGTGGCGAAGACGATGTTTCTGGCTCTGGTGCCTACACTCACGTGACCCTGTTGGCAGAAACCACGGAGGGCATGCACAACCTTTTTCGGATGTCCTCCAAGGCCTCACTCGAGGGCTACTACTTCAAGCCCCGGATGGACCGCGACCTGCTTCAGACCTACAGCGCAGGGGTTATCGCCACTACCGGCTGCCCCTCGGGTGAAGTGCAGACCTATCTGCGACTGGGGGACTACAGCAAAGCGGTTGCTGCTGCAGCAGAGTTTCGAGACATCTTTGGCAAAGACAACTATTTTGTCGAAATCATGGACCACGGCTTGGGTATTGAGAAACGTGTCCTCCCGGATTTGATGAAACTCTCCAAGGACCTGGGTATCCCGCTCCTTGCCACCAATGACCTTCACTACACCACGGCTGCCGACGCCGATGCCCATGCAGCGCTGCTCTGCGTGCAGTCGGGATCGACATTGGATGACCCCAAACGATTCAAGTTTGATTCCAACGAGTTTTATGTAAAAACTCCAGCGCAGATGCGAGCGCTCTTTGCCGATTTCCCGGAAGCCAGCGATAACACGTTGCTGATTGCGCAGCGCGCTGATGTCACCTTTGATGAGTCAGCAAACTATATGCCGATATTCCCCGTCCCCGAGGGGGAAAGCGAAGTCAGCTTTTTTGAGAAGGAAGTGACCCGGGGTCTCACGGTGCGCTACCCCAACGGTGTTCCCGACAAGGTGAAAGCTCAAGCTGCTTACGAGATCGGGGTCATTAGCCAAATGGGTTTTGCCAGCTACTTCCTGGTGGTTGCTGATTTTATTAACTGGGCAAAAGAACACGGAATTCGTGTGGGACCTGGGCGCGGTTCCGGGCCGGGGTCGATGGCTGCCTACGCCATGCGCATCACTGAGCTTGATCCGCTCGAACACGGCTTGATTTTTGAGCGATTCTTGAATCCTGATCGCGTCTCTATGCCCGACTTCGATGTGGACTTCGATGAGCGAAGACGTGGAGAGGTCATCCGTTATGTGACGGAAAAATATGGCGACGACCGGGTGGCCCAAATCGTGACCTTTGGCACCATTAAAGCCAAGCAGGCCCTGAAAGATGCCGCCCGGGTTTTGGGACACCCCTTCGGCATGGGGGAGAAGCTCACCAAGGTGATGCCGGCCGGAGTCATGGGCAAGGAAATGTCGCTCCAGGGCATTATGGACAAATCCCACGAGCGCTACAAAGAAGCGGCAGATTTTCGTTCTCTCCTCGAATCGGATTCAGAAGCCCAAACGGTGTTCGAGCGGGCCCAAGGGCTGGAAAATCTTAAGCGCCAGTGGGGTGTTCATGCCGCCGGCGTGATCATGTCTTCCACCCCGCTGATGGACATCATCCCCATCATGAAGCGCGACCAGGATGGCCAAATCGTCACACAGTTTGATTTCCCAAGCTCCGAGGCTTTGGGATTGGTGAAGATGGACTTCCTGTCCCTACGAAACCTCACCATCATCGACGACGCGCTCGACAATATTGAACTCAATGCAGGGAGCCGCCCGGTACTGGAAGAGTTGACACTGGATGACCCGGGCGCCTATGAACTGATGAGTAGGGGCGACACCCTGGGAGTTTTCCAACTCGATGGGGGCCCGATGCGTGGCCTGCTGCGATTGTTAAAACCCGACACGTTTGAAGACGTTTCTGCAGTTTTGGCACTCTATCGACCCGGACCCATGGGAGCGGATTCCCACACCAACTATGCGTTGCGCAAGAACGGCCAGCAGGAGATCGCCCCCCTTCACCCTGAACTTGCCACTGCGTTGGAAGAAATCCTGGGAGGAACCTACGGCCTGATTGTCTATCAGGAGCAGGTGATGGAAATCGCCCAAAAACTCGCCGGGTACACCCTTGCCCAAGCCGACTTGTTGCGACGGGCTATGGGAAAAAAGAAAAAGGAAGAGCTCGACATTCAGTTTGAGGCTTTCCGCCAGGGTATGCGCGATAACGGTTTTTCGGATGCCTCGGTGAGCGCGCTGTGGGAGGTTTTGGTTCCCTTCTCGGATTATGCCTTCAACAAGGCTCACTCCGCAGCGTACGGAATGATTTCTTACTGGACGGCCTATTTGAAGGCACACTACCCCGCGGAATACATGGCGGCTTTGCTCACCAGCGTGAGTGACCAGAAGGATAAATCTGCGATCTACCTGAACGAGTGTCGTCGGATGGGAATTCAGGTGTTACCCCCGGACGTCAATGAATCCATCGCCACCTATAGCGCCGTGGGTAACGACATCCGTTTTGGCCTCGCTGCCATCCGAAATGTTGGGGTCGGCGTGGTGGATTCAATCCGCACCACCCGAGATGCCAAGGGGTCCTTTAGCTCCTTTCACGACTTTGTTAAAAAGGTTCCCTCGTCGGTCTTGAACAAACGGTGTGTGGAGTCGCTCATCAAAGGGGGCGCTTTTGACCAACTCGGTCACACCCGGCGTTCTTTGTTTGATATTCACGAAAACACCGTCGAGGCGGCCTCCAGGGACAAGAAAGCCGAAGAACACGGACACGTGGGTTTTGATTTTGACAGCTTGTTTGAAGATTCTGGGACCGCACCCGCCTCTGTGGTGCCTGATCGCCCGGAGTGGCCCAGGAAGGAGCTCCTGGCGCTCGAGAGAGAAATGCTGGGTCTTTATGTCTCCGACCATCCTTTGGCTGGACTTGAGCGGGCAATAGGCTCAGAAGCGGAAGTAACCATTGCTGAGTTGCTGGTCCAAGACCGGGAAGACGGCGAGATTGTGACGATTGCCGGTTTGATTACCGGAGTGAATCACCGGGTGGCGCGCTCGAGTGGCAACCCGTATGCGCAGGTGACGATTGAAGACTTTGGTGGCGAACTGGCCGTGATGTTTTTGGGCAAGGCCTATAAGAATTATCAATCCGACTTGGTGGAAGACACGATTGTTGCCCTTCGCGGCCGAGTCTCGAACCGTGATGACGGGTTGGGTTTGCATGCCGTGGAGCTCATTCCCCTCGCTGTGGCGCCTTCGGAGGAAGATCAGCCACTCGTGCTGACCGTACCCGAGCACTTTGCCACCCATGAAAAATTGAGAGCCCTTGACGCCGCACTCTCGCGCCATGAAGGGAAATCTCTGGTCAGGTTGCGCTTGGTGAAATCCGGGATGGAGAGGGTTTTTGAACTTCCGCGCACCGTCACGGTGTCATTGGATTTGATCGGCGAAGTCAAAAGCGTGCTTGGCGCCGACTGCCTTAACGTCTAGAGCGGCACGGCCTTGCCATAGCCGCGCTGGTGATAAACCAGCGCTTCTTGATCTGGACCCAGCTCACCCGCCACGACCCGGACGGCCACCATGCCGGCAAACTCGACCTCGGTACGCTCCACCACGGTCGCTTGAACCCATGCGTTGACCCCTGAAAGAAGTGGGAGCCCGTCTGGACCTGGGCTCCAGTGCTCGCCCACGAATCTCTCGCTAGCCTCACCCGACATCTTCTGGGAGAGCTGGTGGGAGTCAGTGCCCAAAAAGTGGATGAGAACCTGGGCACCCTTTTTCATGGCGGACCAGGAGCTCGCCGTCTGGGACATGTTGAAACTCGCAAGAGGGGGAGAGGCGGCAAGAGAGGCAACCGAGGTGGCAGTAAAGCCAGTGGGGGAACCGTCCGATTTCAGCAAGGTAATCACGCACAATCCAGCACTGTGGCGGCGAAAAGCTTCGAGAAAGGCTTGGGAAGGGGAGAGGGGCTCGGTCGTGTTCACGTACTCCACCCTAAGGCTGGAACCTGGGGCGAGGTTACCGAGCCCGGCTACGATGGGGGAATCATGATTCGACTCGTTGACCTCCGCGGTCTCAACATCACGCCCGCCACCGTGAAGGGTTTTGTGCCGCGTGTTTCTCTGGGGCCAGCCAACACCGACGCGGTGGTTGACGAACTCATGGAGGCGGTGCGCACGGAGGGTTCACCCGCACTGATTGAGCAAGCTCAGCGGTTTGACGGTGTCCATGATCTCATCATTCCCGTGAATAAAAAAGAGCTTTCCCGGGCCGCTTCTGGCCTCGACAAGAAACTTAAGGCTGCCATCCAGGAATCCATTTTGCGAGTGCGGGCGGTATCTGAAGATTCGCTGCCCGAGGAAAAGACAACAGCTTTCCAGACCGGCGGCAGTGTGACCACGAGGTACGTCCCCATTGACCGCGCAGGCGTGTACGTCCCCGGGGGCAAGGCGGTGTATCCCTCAAGCGTGGTGATGAATGTGGTGGCCGCTCAAGCAGCCGGGGTAAAAGACATTGTGCTCGTTTCGCCCCCTCAAGCGGACTTCGGCGGCCGGATTCATCCGACGATTCTCGCCACAGCGCATGTGTTGGGGGTCACCGAGGTCTATGCCATGGGTGGAGCGGGAGCGATTGCGGCCCTGGCGTGGGGAGTACCAGACATTGGACTTGCCCCGGTTGCCATGATTACCGGTCCAGGAAACCGTTTTGTCGCTGCGGCAAAGCGAGCGGTCAAAGGGATCGTGGGAATTGATTCAGAGGCGGGACCTTCGGAAATTGGCATCATCGCTGATGAGACGGCCCACCCCGAATTTATTGCGGCGGATTTGATCTCGCAGGCGGAACACGATGAAAACGCTTCTGCTGTGTTGGTGACTCACTCGATGGAACTCGCCGAGCGGGTCGCGGTAGCACTTGAGCGGCGACTTCCAGAAACGGCCAACCGGGCGCGGGCGGAGCAAGCCCTGGGAGGTCAGCAGTCTGCTCTGATGGTGACGGATTCTCTCGAGCACAGCGTGTTGCTTTCGAATGCCATCGCCCCCGAGCATCTCGAGGTAATGCTGGAGAATCCCGACCTCATCCTGCCCCAGCTCATTCATGCTGGCGCCATCTTCGTGGGCGACTACACCCCGGTGAGCGCTGGCGACTATGCGGCGGGGTCAAACCATGTCCTGCCCACCCACGGGACGGCGGTGTTTAGCTCGGGGCTCTCACCGATGACTTTTCTCCGCACCCAACAAATCATCGAGTATGACAAAGAGGCTCTTTCGCACATTGCCGGCCATGTAGAGACGTTTGCGCGGGCAGAAGATTTGCCCGCACACGCAGATGCCATCGTGGAGCGTTTCAGAGAGCGCCCAGGCGCCGCCAGCACCGAATAGGCTTATCAACCATGTATTGCCCTTTTTGTCGTCACCCAGATTCCCGCGTGATTGACTCCCGCACCAGTGATGACGGTCTCTCTATTCGGCGCAGACGCCAATGTCCGGAGTGCACGAGACGTTTTTCAACACTTGAGACGGCGAGCTTGAGCGTCATAAAACGCAGTGGAGTCACTGAGCCCTTTTCGCGGGAGAAAATTGCTGCCGGAGTGAAAAAAGCCTGTCAGGGTCGCCCGGTCACCGATCAGGACCTCGCACAGCTTGCGCAGAAAGTCGAAGAGACGATTCGCCAGACTGGTTCGTCACAGGTGGACGCGAACGATATCGGCCTGTCCATCCTTGATCCGCTCCGGGAATTGGACGAGGTTGCCTACCTCCGGTTTGCTTCGGTCTATCAGGCCTTTGAAAACCTTGAAGATTTCGAAGAAGCGATTGGCTTGCTCCGAGAGAACACCCCTATTTCCGAGGATGGGTGATGTACGCGTTCGTCTTTTCGATACTGAAGCGCTGTGACCCAGAGAGTACCCACCACTGGGGAATGATCCTGATTCGGGCAGCCGGGTTGCCGTGGATTCGCAGGATGCTGCGTCAACGCTTCGCGCCTAACGCGTCCCTCGTGACCAAAGCATTGGGGCTCACGCTGGCGTCACCGCTGGGGCTTGCCGCCGGTTTTGATAAGGACGGCGTGGCCATTCGAGGGATGTATGCGCTGGGGTTTGACCATGTCGAGGTGGGCACGGTTACCGCTCTGGCTCAGCCAGGGAACCCTAAACCTCGACTCTTCCGCCTGCCCCGCGATCGGGCGCTCGTCAACCGCATGGGATTCAATAATGACGGTGCCGAAGTCGTTGCCACACGGTTGGCGGCCCTGCGCCACTGGGGTGGAGCGCTTCCCGTCATTGGTGTGAATATCGGTAAGAGCCGAGTGATAGATATTGCCGATGCCACCGCGGACTACGTGACAAGTGCACAGTTATTAGCCCCCCACGCCGACTATCTGGTGGTGAATGTCAGCTCACCCAACACCCCAGGTCTTCGGGGGCTCCAAGAAACAGCAACGCTGAGGCCACTGCTTCGCAAAGTCGCTCAGGCGTCAGGGTCGACACCGTTGCTGGTGAAAATTTCGCCCGACTGCGACGATCAGGCGGTCGCCGATATCGCCGCAGTCGTGATCGAGCTCGACTTGGCAGGGATCATTGCCACCAACACAACTACCTCCCGTGACGGTGTGATCACGAAAAAGGAAACGGTTGCCGCTATTGGAGAAGGAGGCCTTTCCGGAGCTCCGCTCGCCGATCAATCGTTGAGAATCCTTAAACTCCTGCGCCAAACTGTCCCAAGGGATAAATGCATCATCAGTGTCGGAGGTGTGTTTACCGGCGGTGACGTCAAGGCTCGATTGGACGCCGGGGCAACCCTGGTCCAGGGATACACCGGGTTTGTCTATCGGGGGCCACTTTTTGCCCACCTCATCAATACCGAGCTGGCGCAGCTGAGCTAGCGGGGTTTTTCGCCGCGCTTAACCTGCGCTTTCGGGAGCCGCAACCCTCGCATTTGCAGCGATCGCATGGCCGAGTACCAGCGGACACCATTTTCGGCTTTGTTGTGGCCAAATTTTTCCTGAAGGCCCTTGCGAACCTGGTAACCAGCGAACGAAGCGTCGATGATGGTGAGGGCAAAGAATGCCCACAGCACCACGATCGCGATGAATTGGGCCTGAATAGACGGCAAAAAGGTGGCGATGATGACCGCAAACATGATCGGAATCAAAAACTCGCCAAAGCTCCACCGGGAGTCGATGTAATCTCTGGCCCATTTGCGCTGAGGTCCCTTGTCGCGCACGGGTAGGTAGCGTTCTTCGCCCGCAGCAAGACCTAACCGGGCTCGATCGCGCTCCTTCGAGAGCCTGGCACGGGCTTCCTTACGGTCATTGGATACCAGTGGCCTGCGAGCAGCTGCTTCACGGTCTCGACGACGCGGTGTGGGGTGCCCTTTACCGATCTCTGCTTCATCGTCGGGGGAGGGGAATTCGCTCTTACTCACGGGATGTCCTTCTCTACGGTTGCTCCAGCGTACCGGGCTGGGGCCAGAGTGTTTCACGGCGTGGATGCTCAGCTTGGATACACCAAAGGGTTCTAGAATGGGTCCATGACCGACACTCTTTCCACCACTCATAACGTTTCCTTGACGGAGACCGCCGCTTCGAAGGTAAAAAACCTTCTCGAGCAGGAGGGGCGAGATGATTTGCGTTTGCGGGTTGCGGTCCAGCCCGGCGGCTGTTCTGGCCTGATTTACCAGCTCTTTTTCGATGAGCGCCTGATGGAGGATGACTACGTCCGCGACTTCGACGGTGTCGAAGTCGTCGTGGACAAAATGAGCTCTGCCTATGTGGATGGCGCATCGGTCGATTTTGAGGACACCATTCAGAAACAGGGCTTTACGATTGACAACCCCAATGCGCAGGGATCTTGCGCATGCGGAGACAGCTTTAGCTAGTCTTTGCGCGGCAATCCCCGGCTATCTGGGAGCGCCAATCGCATAGACTTACCCACAAATACAGTCCCAAAAGGCGGAAGGCACGCAGTGCGCCAAAGATTTACACGCGGTCTCAAAGGCGCGTCTTTTTTCACCCTCTTAGCCCTGGTTTTGGCCGGTTGCACGCAGCAATCAATGCTTGGCTGGATGCCCACTGAGCGGGGATTGACCAACCAGGTGGACCGTGTCATCGACCTGTGGGTGGTGTCATGGGTGGTGTTGCTCGTCATTGGCGTGATCACTTGGATTTTGATCATTTGGGCTGCTGTGGTGTATAGGCGTCGCAAGGGTCAAACGGGCATGCCCGCGCAGCTGCGGTACAACATGCCGATCGAAACTTTCTACACCGTCGTGCCGCTGATTTTGGTGTTGGGACTGTTTGCCTTCACCGCCCGCGATCAGATTGCGATTGAGACACCCCTGGCGGACCCCGATGTTTCCATCGAGGTCTATGGCAAGCGGTGGGCATGGGACTTCAACTATCTGAACGAAAACGTCTACTCAGCCGGTATCCAAGCGAGGGAACTTCCCGGTGGGAGCATCGATAACGAAGCTCTGCCAAAGCTGTATCTGCCCGTAGATCAAAAAGTCGAAATCAAAATTGAATCCCGCGATGTAATCCACTCGTTCTGGGTTATTGATTTCCTCTACAAGAAAGACATGATTCCGGCCCGAACCAACTACTGGTATTTCATCCCGCAAGAAGAGGGTGTGTTCCGTGGAAAGTGCGCGGAGCTCTGCGGTGAGTACCACTCGCTGATGTTGTTTGAGGTCCACGTCGTGTCTCAAGCCGAGTACAACAGACACATCTCTGGCCTCCGCGTCCAGGGCAACGTCGGTCGCCTTGGGCCCGAGCTCAACGTCCTCCAGAATTTGCCCGGAACAGCACCCGCAATCGAAAGGGAAGAGTAGATGACCCAGACGGCTCCCCGTCCCTACGTAGCGGAGGTGCCCCCAGGGCTCTCCAACCCCGGCGTAGCCCGTAAGGGCAATGTTTTCGTGGATTGGTTGACGACCACCGACCACAAGAAAATCGGCTACCTCTATCTCATTACCTCGTTCGCGTATTTTTTGATTGGCGGCGTGATGGCGCTGGTCATCCGGGCGCAGCTCTTTGCGCCAGGCCTCGAGGTCGTGGCGACGAAAGAGCAGTACAACCAGCTCTTTACGATGCACGGCACGATCATGCTTCTCATGTTTGCAACCCCGCTTTTTGCCGGTTTTGCGAACGTCCTCATGCCCCTGCAAATTGGTTCACCGGATGTTGCTTTCCCTCGCTTGAATGCTCTTGCCTACTGGTTCTTCAGCTTCGGTTCGCTCATCGCCGTCGCTGGATTCCTCACCCCGCAGGGCGCAGCTTCGTTTGGTTGGTTTGCCTACACGCCGCTTTCTAGCCAGACCTTTTCGCCGGGGCTGGGCGGCAACATGTGGGTGTTTGGTCTGGGTTTGAGTGGGTTTGGCACCATTTTGGGTGCCGTGAACTTCATCACCACCATCATCACCATGCGGGTGCCCGGAATGACGATGTGGCGGATGCCGATTTTTACCTGGAACACGCTGGTGACTTCGATTTTGGTGCTCCTCGCCTTCCCTGTTCTTGCAGCTGCCATTCTTGCTTTGGGAAGCGACCGGGTGTTTGGATCACACGTTTATGACGCGGCAAATGGAGGTGCGATCCTCTGGCAACACTTGTTCTGGTTCTTCGGACATCCGGAGGTATACATCATTGCCCTGCCGTTCTTTGGAATCGTGTCGGAAATTTTCCCTGTCTTTAGTAGAAAACCCATCTTCGGCTACAAGACTCTGGTCTATGCAACTATCGCGATTGGAGCGCTGTCAATGACGGTGTGGGCCCACCACATGTATGTCACGGGCTCTGTACTTTTGCCGTTCTTTGCGCTGATGACCATGCTCATCGCGGTGCCGACGGGTGTGAAAATATTTAACTGGATTGGCACGATGTGGCGAGGCTCCGTGACATTTGAAACGCCGATTGTTTTCGCACTGGGCTTCCTCATTTCCTTCGTTTTCGGTGGCCTCACAGGGGTGATTCTTGCTTCACCGCCGCTCGACTTCCACGTCTCGGATTCATATTTCGTGGTCGCTCACTTCCACTACGTGGTTTTTGGCACCGTCGTCTTTGCTATGTTCGCGGGCTTCTACTTCTGGTGGCCCAAGTTCACCGGAAAAATGCTCAATGAATCCCTCGGGCACATCCACTTCTGGATTCTTTTCATAGGGTTCCACATGACCTTCCTCATCCAGCACTGGCTGGGCGTGATGGGGATGCCCCGTCGTTACGCCACTTATCAGGCTGAGGATGGCTTCACCTGGATGAACCAGCTTTCTACCGTGGGATCCATTTTCTTGGCGCTGTCGATGATTCCGTTCCTGTTGAACGTGTATCTGACTGCTCGTAATGGAGAAAAGGTGACGGTGAATGATCCCTGGGGCTATGGCCGCTCGCTCGAGTGGGCGACAAGCTGTCCCCCTCCGCGGCACAACTTCACCTCCATTCCCCGCATTCGTTCCGAGTCGCCAGCCTTCGACCTCAATCACCCAGAGATTACTTTGCCTCCGGTTGAGGCGATCAAAGCCTCGACGCCAGCAGGGAAGTCCTAGTTCATGAAGACCAATATTGTTGTCCTTCTGGTACTGGCGGTCTATTTCTTCGCCGTAGCCACGATGTACACCGTGTGGTCGCTCATCGACCGCCAAAGCGTCGAATGGGCGGGAACCCTTGCTATCGGGCTCAGTGGTGTACTGACCGTGTTCATCGCTTTTTTTCTGCAAATTCAATTCAAGAACCAGGGTGGAGAACTGCCTGAGGACCGCCTGGACGCCGACATCGACGAAGGTGACCCTGAACTGGGGTTCTATAGTCCCTGGAGCTGGTGGCCGATCATTCTTGCGGCAGGAGCAGCAATCGCGATCTTGGGCTTCGCCGTAGGAATTTGGATTGCTTTCTATGCTGTTCCACTGGTGTTGATTGCTCTCGTGGGGTGGACCTACGAGTACTACCGGGGATACTTTGCCCGATAACATTCCTGTTGTTCGTCCCGCTGTCGCGGGGGACCAGGAACGCGTTCAGCAACTCGTGATCAGGCTCGGACACAGCGTTGCTGTGGACTCCGATGCCTTCAAGAAAAGCTTTGCCCAGGTATTGGAGGATTCGCCACGGACGATGCTCCATGTGGCGGAGTCTGGCGGTGCAGTGGCGGGGTACGCGCTTACCACCGTCAATACCCTGCTCTACACCAACGGCCCCTCCGCTCAGCTTCAAGAAATCGTGGTAGACGACAGTGTTCAAGCCTCGGGGGTGGGCACAGCCCTTGTGAGAGCCGTAGAGGCTGCGTGTGGAGCATTAGGCGTCATACAGCTTACGGTAGCCTCGCGGCGTGCAGGCGGGTTTTATGACCGGTTGGGGTACACCCAGCAGGCCGAATACATGCGCCGTTTGTTCTAGACGTTCTGCCAACGATTTCCGAAGCAGACCCTTGGGCCTGGGTCCTGCGCTGGGCATAAAAAAAGGGCGAGCCCCCAGGCTCGCCCCCTCTTTATCGACTAATGCTTGCTTGCTTCAAGCTCCTTGTTGGTGATTGGCTCCACGCGGTCTTCAAAGAACCAACGAGACACTGTGGCGCGGAACCGGGTGCCCACTGTGATTCGACCGGTGTCGTCGGGTCGAACGGTGAGGGGAAGGTACTCGTTGTAATCCAGGAGCTTCCAGCGCTCGTAATCCGAGAGCTGCTCGTGCACCTCGATGTACTCGCCACCGGGCAACCGAACAATGCGTCCACTCTCGTAACCGTGTAGCGCAATCTCTCGATCCTTACGCTGCAGCGCGAGACACGTCCTCTTGGAGATGAAGTAGGCGGCCACGGGTGCCACAAAGAACAACACCTGGAGGGTCCCAATCACGCCTTCGATGCTCATTCCGAAGTGAGTGGCTATCAAGTCTGAGCTCGCCGCCGCCCATAAGACGGCGTAGAAGGTCACGCCAGCTGCGCCAATACCCGTCCTTGTGGGGGCGTTGCGAGGGCGGTCAGCAATGTGGTGCTCGCGCTTGTCGCCGGTGACCCAGGCCTCAAAGAAGGGATACAGCGCGACGGCAACCAACAACACGATCAAAACCACCGTCGGTACCAAAATGTTCATCGGCCAGACATAGCCGAAGGCCACAAATTCCCAACCCGGCGGAATAAGCCTCAAGGCGCCATCAGCGAAGCCGATATACCAGTCCGGTTGCGTTCCGGCCGACACAGGGGAGGGGTCATAAGGCCCGTAGTTCCATATCGGGTTGATCGTAAAGAACGAGGCAATCAGCATGATTACACCAAAGACCAGGAAGAAAAACCCTCCTGCTTTAGCCGCAAACACCGGGAGAACGGGTGAGCCCACAACGTTGTCATTTGTGCGCCCTGGAGCAGCAAATTGGGTGTGCTTGTTGACGACCAGGAGAACCATGTGGATCGCCAGGGTGGCAATCAAAATGGCCGGCAGGAGCATAATGTGCAACACATACAGCCTCTGGATAACATCGGTGCCCGGGAACTCGTCCCCGAAGAAGAGGTAGGACATCCACACGCCCACCATGGGGAAAGCCTTGATCATGCCATCAATAATCCGCAAACCGTTTCCAGAGAGCAGGTCATCGGGCAGGCTGTACCCGGTGAATCCCAAAGCCATGGCCAAAACAAAGAGCAAGAAACCAACGATCCAGTTCAGCTCGCGGGGCTTGCGGAACGCTCCGGTGAAAAACACCCGGAGCATGTGGAGGCCGACCGAGGCAACGAAAAGAAGCGCGGACCAGTGGTGGACCTGTCTCATCAACAAACCGCCTCGGACATCAAACGAGATGTCCAATGACGTGTGGTAAGCCACTGACATTTCAATCCCTTTGAGGGGTAGGTAGGAACCCTCGTACTCAATCTCGGTCATCGATGGGTCGTAGAAAAAGGTCAGGAATGTGCCCGAAATTAGTAGGACGACGAAACTGTAGAGAGCCACTTCGCCCAGCATGAAGGACCAGTGGTCGGGGAAGATCTTCCGACCTAGCGTTTTGACTGCGGTCGAGGCGCTCGTGCGCTCGTCAACATAGTTGGCGGCCCAACCCGTGAAGCGCATTCCCCGCCCGGGCTCAGTGGTGGTGTTATCCAATGTGTTGGTCATCGCTCACGCTCCCAGAAACTTGGACCCACCGGCTCGGTGAAGTCACTTTGTGCTACTAGGTATCCTTCCGCATCAATGGTGATAGGAAGCTGTGGAAGTGGTCGTGCCGCGGGCCCGAAGATCACTTCACACTCATTGGCCACATCGAACTCTGATTGGTGACAGGGGCAGAGCAGGTGGTGGGTTTGTTGTTCATAGAGGGCTACAGGACAGCCCACGTGGGTACAAATCTTGGAATAGGCGACGATTCCCTGGTAGGACCACGATGCCCGCTCCGGCGATTCATTGAGGTCCTCGATGGGAAGCCGCATGAGCAAGACTGCTGCCTTTGCCTTCTCTTCGAGGCGGTGTTTCTCTAATTCCATGAGGCCCTCGGGCACGACGTGAAAGGCGGAACCAATGGTCACTTCTGATGCCTTGATAGGAATACCTGAAGGATCTTTTGCCAACCGCACTCCGGTGTCCCACATGGTGTGCTTCATGAGCGCAATGGGGTCTTTCGCGGGAGCTAAGTCCCTGAACAACACCACTGCTGGAATCGGGGTTGCAACGAGCGCGCCGAGCAACGTGTTTCGAACGAGGGAGCGTCTGGTGAAACCACTTTCACGATTGGCCTGGGAAAACATCTCCACCGCGGTTGCGCGGGTCTCTTCGTCACCTCTCGTAGGGTGACGCTCTTCAACCAGCTCGTGACCGTGCATGAGCGACTTCGCCCAATTGACCGCGCCGATCCCCACCCCAAGGAGCCCGATTGCCGCGCCGAGGCCCACAAACATGTTGTTGAGTCGAACCGACTGCATATCCCCGGGAATGATGGGGAACACGATGTAGGAGACGGCGGCAATGAGAGATCCCACAATCGACAACGAGAAGAAGAGCGCAATTCGCCGCTCTGCCTTCTTTTCTTCTTTGGGGTCCAGGTCGGTAATGCGCTGGTGCTCGGGCTCGAGACCCGGATTCTGCACGCCACCAGTGGCGACGACAGCGGTGCCGGGTTCGCTTTCGTGGTGCCCTTCGCTAGCAACCACTACAGAGCTGGGAGGCTTCTGAGCCATAACTGTGGTGTCCTTCCGACCTAGTTGGAGCGCGCCGTGAGCCAGATGGCGACAGCAATCAAGCCGCCCAGGCCAATGAGCCAAATGAACAGTCCTTCAGACACGGGACCCAGGCTCCCCAGGGAGAAACCCCCGACGGAGGGGTTTTCGTCCATGTACTTGAGGTAGGTGATGACATCGTTCTTCTGCTCGGGAGTGAGGTTCATGTCATTGAACACCGGCATGTTTTGGGGTCCGGTGACCATAGCGCCATAAATGTGGATGGGCTGCAGATCCCGAAGGTGCGGGGCGTACTTACCCTCGGTGAGCGCTCCACCAGCTCCCGCGACGTTGTGACACATCGCGCAGTTAATACGAAACAGCTCCGCCCCGCCGGCAGCGTCACCCTCCGCATCGTAGTACTTGGCTTCCGGAAGACCGGGGCCGGGAGCAAGGGACGCAACCCAGGCGGCCATCGCATCGATTTGTGGCTGAGTGAACTGAACAGGCTTCACTGCTGCTTGGGGTCCAGAGGCAGCCATGGGCATCCGACCGGTGCCGACTTGGAAGTCAACCGAGAGCGCTCCCACACCAATAACGGTGGGGCCTGCTTCGCTACCTTCCCCCGACATTCCGTGACAGCTGGCACAGTTCGCCATGAAAAGTTTTTCGCCCTCGTCAACGAGTGATTCAAAGGCAACCGGGGTCGTTTCCGCACTAGCCATTGTCGCGCTGGTGGCGGCATAAATCCCGCCGGTGGCAAATAAACCAAGGGTAAGCAAGAGAGCAAACGTCAAAGGGTGGCGGCGGCCAGAGCGACGAGCGAAGGTAGTCATTGAGCTATTTGTATTCCTTTTCAGCTATTGGAGGACGTAAATAATAAGGAAGAGACCGATCCAGACGACATCCACAAAGTGCCAGTAGTACGACACAACAATCGCGCTGGTGGCTTCGCGGTGGGTGAAGTTTTTGACGGCATAAGCGCGTCCAATCACCAACAAGAAGGCAATCAGCCCGCCGGTCACGTGAAGCCCGTGGAAGCCCGTGGTGAGGTAGAAAGCCGATCCATACGCATCTGAGGCCAAACTCACGCCTTCGGAGACGAGCTTGGCGTATTCATACACTTGTCCGGCAACAAAGATTGCACCCATGGCGAAAGTCAGGAAGAACCACTCGATCATTCCCCATTGCGTGGGCTTCCATCCCGTGGCGCGGGATTGCAGGCGCTCCGCCGCAAAGACGCCGAACTGAGCGGTAACCGAGGACAACACCAAAATGGTGGTGTTGACGGTAGCGAAGGGGATATCTAGCAGCTCGGTGTTCGCCGACCACAGCCCCGGGGAGGTGGAGCGGAGGGTGAAGTAAATCGCGAAAAGACCAGCAAAAAACATCACCTCACTGCCAAGCCAGACGATAGTTCCCACTGCCACGGTGTTGGGGCGATTCACGGTGGGTGTTGATAATCCTGAAGTCATAGTTGCGCTGCTCACTCTTATATTATGCCTGATGGAACCCTGTGGCTTTCCCCCACGACATGCTGTGAATCTGCCGAGTATCATGGTTTTCATGCCCTCTGACTTCTCCTGGCCGAGTGTCCTTACCCAGCTATTAGCGGGCAGCGATCTCTCGCTTTCGCAGGCCCGCGAGGCAATGGCGTTGGTCATGGCTGGAGCCACCAGTGACTCCCAGCTAGCCGGCTTTCTTGTGGCACTTCGCGCCAAGCCCGAGACCGTCGATGAAATCGTGGGATTTCGGGATGCGATCTTGGACAATGCGGTGGGATTGTCCATTGATTCGAAGGTGTTAGACATCGTTGGAACCGGGGGCGACCCCTATGGCGCCGTCGTCAACGTCTCTTCTATTGCCTCGATTGTGGCGGCCGCAGCAGGAGTTCCGGTGGTGAAGCATGGAAATCGTGCTGCAAGCTCCAGCTCTGGCGCCAGCGATGTACTGAGCCAGTTGGGGCTCAACCTTGACTTAGGCCCTTCCGAGGTCGCAAGGGTTTTCCATCACGTGGGAATTACCTTTGTTTTTGCGGCACAATTCCACCCCGGATTCAAGCATGCCGCCGCCGCTAGGAAAGAAATTGGGATTCCCACGGTGTTCAATATCCTGGGGCCACTGTGTAATCCGGTGCGTCCGGAAGCTTCGGCAGTGGGGGTCAGTGACGCTTCCAGGCTTCATCAGATGGCGGGGGTATTCCAGACCCGTGGCGCAACGGCGCTGGTGTATCGAGGTGACGACGGGATTGACAAGCTGACGACGACGGGGCAATCCACGGTGTTGGAAGTAACGGGTGGACATATTCTTGAACACACCATTAGCTCGCAAGGCTTGGGGCTTCCCAGGGCGCGTCCTGAAGACATTCTGGGGGAGGGCCCGGAACACAATGCAGAGCTCGCCCGCAAGGTGTTGGCTGGCGAGCCAGGCCCCGTTCGAGACATCGTCGTGCTGAACGCTGCTGCGGGTCTCGTATCTTTTGCCCTTGCGGGCGACCCTGCGCAGCAGGAGCGCAATCTTTCTGAACGATTGGAAGAAAAAATCACAGTGGCCAGCGCCACGCTTGACTCCGGCGCGGCGGCAAGAAAACTGGCGGAGTGGGTAGAAGCCACGCACGCGTAGCCGCAGGGGGAGAGACGATGACAACTTTTCATAGCGAGCTTCGGGCAGGCCGATTTATTCCCCCCGTTAGGCTCTCGCGATTTTTTGTTGAGATGATGCAAAAACAACGCCCTACCGGTGTTGTGCCTCCTGAAGATGTCCTCATCGAGGACGCTTTTGTGCCAGCTTCGGAAGGACGTCCAGCGTTAAGGGTGCGGGTATATCGACCCTCGAAAGCTCGACCGGATAGGCCTCTGGTGTACTGGATGCATGGCGGTGGCTACGTCTATGGAAATCCAGAGATGGATGACACTCAGTCCATAGGAAAGGTTCGCGACCTCGGCGCCGTGGTGGTGTCTGTTGACTATCGCGTAGCACCGAAGAATCCCTACCCGGCAGCACTCGATGACGCCCACGCCGGGTTGGAGTGGGCTATCGAGAACGCAGAAATGTTGGGGATCGACACCACACGAATTGCTGTCGGGGGAGTAAGCGCTGGTGGCGGCCTAGCCGCAGCACTGGTGCTGAAGCTCCATGACGAGGGCGTGATTACGCCCCTCCTGCAGGTCCTGGTGTATCCGATGCTCGATGACCGCAGTGTGTTGCGGAAGCATCACCCCAAAAACATGCGGGTGTGGTTGCCCCAAAATAACCGTTTTGGCTGGAGGGCCTATCTCGCCGCGGAGCCCGGCAGTTCTGGCATTACGGACTACCAGGCACCGGCACGAAGGCACGATTTTACCGGTCTAGTTCCTGCATGGATCGGCGTGGGAACCACTGACCTCTTCCATGATGAGGATCTCGAATACGCACGACAGCTCAAGGCCGCTGGAGTGTCATGCTCGCTCCACGTTGTCGAGGGCGCATTCCACGGTTTCGATGCAATTTTCCGCTCCACCTCTGTGGCCCAGGAATTTGAATCACGCCAGAGAGAGGCCCTTCGGGAGGCTTTTGGCCTCGCCGGCCCGAAAGGTTAGGCCCTCCACTGTCGGGGATGTGGGACAGCTATCCTCCGGGAGAGTGGAGTCAGCCCTGGCGCCCGAGCCAAACTGACATAATATAGATTATCGGACTCTACAACAGAGTGTGGCACTCTCGAATCAGGGTGGGCAGATACACCGGTTCAAACGGGTCGGTTCCCACTTCGAGCTCTTCCACACCAAACCAATGCCATCCGGTGACATCGACGTGTTCTTCGGCGGTCCAAAACGTTGATACCGGCTCAAATCGCTGGGTGTGAACGAAAAAATATTCTGCATATCCACGATTGTGGTCTGCTTGGTCCCAGGCGACCTCAAAGTCATAGGTCCACACGGGTTCAGGGGAAATAGCAAGCGTGTGACCCGTTTCTTCAAAAAGCTCGCGTTGGGCGGCCACCAGATGAGATTCTCCTGGGTCCACACCGCCCCCGGGAGTAATCCACCGGGTGAAGCCACTGGAGTCAGGTGCTGCTGTGTTGAACAGCAAAACGGCGCCGTCTGGGTCCATCACCACGAGTCGACTCGTTAGCCGCAGACGATCAGCAGCCGTCATCAGGCTGAGGAAGTAAAGCTTGAAGTGTCACCCACCAGGCGGGTGTGGTCCTCAGGGATGTCATCCACACAGGCCTTCGCGACCTCGGCGGCGAACTCGTCGACGTTGTAGAGCTTGCCCACCTGCTCTTTGCGCTGCTCAATAACCCCCGGATTCGCCCGGTTCAGAAGGGTTGCCGTGACAGTGCCCTCGATCATGTCCCCAGAAACCACCACGAAACTAACGCCACGCCCAGTCATTTCAGTGATCATGCCGCGCAAAGCGTCCTCGCCTGCGCGCTTAGACAGCGCAACGGGGACATACTCGGCCATGGTTTCAACCTCGCGGATGAAATGGGCTTGGTGGCTGGTGACAAACACCACGCGGGACCCCGGTTCCATCATCGGCAAGACGCTGGTCAGCATGCCCACCTGGGCGTCGCGATTGAGCTTCATCGCGTAGTCCTCGCCCATGTCTGCTTCCATTCCCCCGGAGGCATTCAGCACAAGAATGTCCAGTCCGCCCCATTCCTCTTTGATCTGGGTCACCAGTCGCGCAACACCAAGGGGATCTGTTAAATCAGCACCGATCGCCAGCGCTTTGCCACCGGCTGCTTCAATCTGTGCGACGAGCTTTTCGGCGCGCTGAGCCTTGTTGCGATAGTTAATCACCACCCCCGCTCCCGCCTGCGACAGATACTGGGCGGTCTGCGCCCCGATTCCTCGAGAAGAGCCGGTGATGAGAACACGGGCACCAGAGAGTTGGTCAGCGCGAAGCGGAGTTGTCATCCCGAAAGCCTATCCAGGCGCAGCGTATTCGATGTTTATACTTGCCGGAAACACAAAAGGGGCTCCTGTGGCATTTTTAGACGGCACTCCCCCGCGAGTGATCGCCCATCGGGGATTAGCTCTGGATCACGCTGAAAATACTCTGGGTGCGTTCCAGGCGGCGCTCACTGCCGGTGCAGACATCCTCGAAACCGATGTGCATCTGAGTAAAGACGGTCGGGTCATCATCGCCCACGATGCGGACCTTGCTCGCGTGGCAGGCAGGCCAGGTTTTGTCTCTGAGCTCACCGCACAAGAACTTGCCTCGATAGACCTGGGACAGGGCCAAGGATTTCCCACTCTGGAGCAGGTGCTGGAGGAATTCCCCGACGTCAGATTCAATATTGATCTGAAGACACCGATGGTGGTCCAAGCATTTGTCGAAACGATTACTCGCACCCGCAGTCATCACCGGGTTTTGGTGGCTTCATTTGATGAATCCTCGCGTGCCGAAGCAGTCCGGGGCCTCGGTTCGGTGGCCTCCAGCGCCACCACCAGCCACATCCTTGCAGGGCGCGCGATAAGCGCGCTAGGCCTTCCGATAAGCCTCTGGAAGGTCCCGCACGGCATAGTGGCTTTGCAGATACCCCCAAGTCACCGAGGCCTCGCCCTGGCAACACCGAATTTGATTGGACTGAGTACCCGAAAAGGCCTCGAGGTCCACGTCTGGACGGTGAATGACCCCCGCCAGATGGAGAGATTGTGGAAGATGGGGGTCAGTGGCATTGTTACCGACCGCACCGATGTGGCGGTGGAGGTGAGGAATCAGCTCTCCCTAGGGTCGTGAAACCAGCTCTCGTCGTCTCCTTCGACCCAGGTGTGAAAAGAGCGCCACGAAAAGACCTGCGCCAGTGAAGGAAACCACGAAGGTTTCCAAGTTTCTGCCCAGCGCCGTCGCAGGTGTCACGGTCTGAGAGAGGGGAACATCCTCAATCATGAATCCTTCGCTGTAGACCGGGAGTCGGTCCAGATCGGCTCCGGTCGGGTCCATGATGGCGCTGGTTCCCACGGTGGAAATATTAACGACGCTGCGCCCCGTTTCTATGGAGCGAAGCCTGGCGATGGCGAGTTGTTGAACGCTCTGATCGGTTCTTCCAAAGTCCGCGTTGTTTGTGGGGGCAAAGATCACATCCGCCCCCTCCCCCATTATTTGCCAGAGAATTTCGTCATCCACAATGTCAAAACAGATCGCGATACCGGCAACCGCACCATCCACGCTAAAAACAGTGTCTCTGGTGCCAAAAGAGTAATCCCTGGGAATCATCGAAAACAGAGCGGGCGCTAAAGGATAGAAAAACTCCCGCTCGGGCAGGTATTCGGCAAACGGAACGGGGTTGATTTTGTCGTATTGGTCTCTTGCGACTCCCACCCCCATTGCCCGGTCGTATTCCCACAGCAGCACGCTGTTGTAGGTGTCATCGCCGTCCTTGGTGATAGCCCCCACCACGATGGGAACCCCCATTTCCCGAGACACTTCTGAGACAACGGCTGCGGCTTCGGGATAGCGAAGGGGGTCGATATCGGAGGCATTTTCTGGCCATACCACCACGTCGACGACTTCGTCGTAGAGCTCACGATTCACCAGGTAGTGATCGCGGAGGTTATCGCCTCGGTCGTAGTCGGCATAGAGCCCGGCATCCGCATTTCCCTGAACAGCGAGAACCCGAAGCGACCCTGATTCCTGAATAGGGAAGGCTGGCCAGACCAGCAGGGCTAGGAGTCCTGCGACACCGAGGGTGTAGCTGGCGTCTGTGCCGATGCGTTTCTCGGTGGCGAGAGCGATCACAAAGGCGACGAACCAGACCAGCAGAAAGCTCATACCGCTGGTGCCCACCCAGGCCACCAGCGGCGCCAAGGGGCTTTCCGACTGGCTTTGGGCCATCCTTGCCCAGCCAAACCCACTCCAGGGGAACACGCTGGCGATCGCTTCTCTGGTCATCCACGCTCCAGCGACCAGAGCTGGTACCAACACCAGGCGTGCTGGGAGAGAGGTCCACTGTGCCGAGCTATAGCGCCAGATGAGCGAAATCAGGCCCAGTCCAAAGGAAAAAAACAACACTTGCAAGAGGACGAGAGCAATCCAGGGAATAAGACCCAGATACACCGTGAGCCACCAAATGTGGATCCCATAAAACGTGAAACCACCAATAGCTCCGACCAGAAGAGCTCGCGGAAAACTGACGCCTCGCACCGAGAGAATCATGAGGCCGGCACCCACGAGAGCTAAAGGCCACCAGTCCCGGTCGGGGAAGCCCATATCCATGACCCAGCCCGCCACCACGGACAGTGGAATCGCCAGCGGCATCGCAACACGCCCCCGAATATCTCGTGGGGACGCCAGAATGGGAACGGGATAAGTCACGGTCTTAGGCCACGCTACTCATCGCCACAACACCCCGGAATACCCGTGCTCTCGCGTCCAGGGCCACCTCGTGGATGGGACCCACACCGACGGTAATGATTTGGTCGAGGACATCAATAATTTGTTTGCACCAGCGCACGAAATCCCCTGCTTGAACATCGTGACCGTCCAACACGCTTTCCAAACGGCGTCCCGACGCCCAGCGATACACCGCCAAGGACAGGTGCGCTGCGAGGTCGCTGGTCCCTGTGACCTGGTGATCGGCTTCAATCTCACGCAACTTCTGGTGGGCACGTATGGTCGCGCGCAAGGCATCGGGAAACGCGCCGCCTGGCATATCCCTCGGATGCAGGGGGGCGTCGTCCCGTCTCGGTTCATACACAATCGCTGCCACCATTGCCGCCAGAGAGGGCGCATCGAGGTCATTCCACAACTGACGCCGAAGACTTTCGGCGACCAGAAGGTCGCGTTCGCCATAAATCCTCCGAAGCGTTGTGCCGTGGATGGTCAGCTCCACATCCTCACCACTGCCCTGGAGGTATCCGGCATCGGTGAGCACCCCCATCACCCTTTCAAACACAATGGAAATAGCGCCGGTGCGCTTGCGGATTTGACGCCTGGTGCGCTCCGTTTCCCGCTCCAGCTTCCACCATCTGGTCGCCCATCTGGCGTGTGCTTCGCGGTCAGGACAGCTGTGGCAGGCGTGCGTGCGAAGCACTTTCCGTAACAGCTCGAGTTCGTTGAGATCTCCCTCTTTATCCCGGCGCCGAGAAGACCGATGTCCGCCTTCTCGTTCCTTGTCGCTGAGTTCCCTCCGAAGTGCTGCGTATTCAGCGAAATCTCCCAGGTGACAGCGAAACGCCTCGGCATAGCCTTCGAGGGCTTCTTCATTTTTGCGCACACTCCGCGCCAGTTCCACAACGTGACGGTCAGCCTGGAACTGGGCGAACGAGGACTCCAAAATGCTTCTGGTCCGCACCACCCCGAACTGGGCAATCAGGTTCACTGCCATGTTGTAGGTCGGGGAAAAGCTGGACTTCAGGGGATAGGAACGCCTGGACGCCAGAGCAGCCACAGCCTCGGGGTTGATTCCTGGCTGCCAAATCACGACCGAGTGGCCTTCAGAATCAATCCCGCGACGACCTGCTCGACCAGTGAGCTGGGTGTACTCCCCCGCGGTGATCGGCACCCGGGCCTCGCCATTGAACTTATCGAGCTTCTCTAACACGACTGTTCGGGCGGGCATGTTGATACCGAGCGCCAGGGTTTCGGTAGCGAACACCACTTTGAGAAGCTTTCTGCGGAAAAGCTCTTCCACGACCTCTTTAAACATGGGAAGCATCCCCGCGTGGTGCGCGGCGACACCCCGCAGAATTCCATCGAGCCATTCGTGATAGCCCAAGACGTTGCGATCGTCGTCATCGAGCCGGTCGCAGCGCTCTTCCACAAGGTCGAGAATCTGGTCGCGCTCATACTCTTCGGTGAGAGTGACCCCTCGGCGTAACACCTGGCTGACCGCCTGGTCGCACCCTTTGCGGGAAAAAATGAAGAAGATCGCCGGCAGGAGGTCTTCATCCCCTAGTTGTTCCACAACGTCAGAGCGATAGACCTTGTGGCGCTGGTCTTCATATCGCTGATACCGGGGTGCGCCGCGGGACTTGGGGCGATGGCTCCCTCCCCGACCCAGCATCTGAGCGGTCTGCATCACCTCAGGATTCACGGTGGCGAGCTCGCCTTTCGCGGCAAACAGGGGAAGAAACTTGTGGGAGAAAATCATGTGTTGGTAGAGGGGAACGGGCCGCTCTTCGCTGACGATGACGTCGGTGTGGCCACGCACAGTGTGGAGCCAGTCGCCGAACTCTTCCGCGTTGGAGACGGTGGCACTCAGCGAGATGACCTGAACGGTGGAGGGCAGGTGGATGATGACCTCTTCCCACACCGCTCCGCGGAAGCGGTCTGCGAGGTAATGGACTTCATCCATGACCACGTAGCTGAGGTTTTCCAATAACTCACTACCGGCATAAAGCATGTTGCGCAGCACCTCGGTGGTCATAATGACCACTTGTGCCCGGGGGTTGATGCTGGTGTCACCGGTCAGCAATCCGACCCGCTCTGCCCCGTAGGTTTCGACCAGTTCGCTGAACTTCTGGTTCGAGAGGGCTTTCATCGGTGTGGTGTAAAACACTTTCACATCCGGCTGTCCCATGGCGAGGTGGATCGCGAACTCGGCGACAATTGTTTTCCCAGCACCCGTGGGGGCCGCCACCAAGACGCCCCGACCTGCTTCCACTGATTCGCAGGCACTGATTTGGAACGGGTCTAAATCAAAGGGTTGAATGTCTCGGAATTTGCTCAGCAGGGGGTTTTTTGTCCTCGATTGGGCAACGCGATAGCGCTCTGCGGGGGAAATATCGGTCATGGTGAGCTACACCTGCGCTGCGAGAGCGGCGGCTTTCTTCGCTGCTCGCCTGTCATGAAGCCAGGCGATTCCTGCAGCCACGAAATACAGCCCAACCATCGGAATCGCCAGAATAATCATCGACACGATATCCGCAGCCGGGGTTGCCAAGGCGGTAAACAGGGCAATCACCACAATGGCCCAGCGCCAGCCCCTAATGATTGCCTTGGCGCTCAAGACGCCGATGAGGTTCAACAGCACCAGGAACACGGGAAGCACAAAACCTACCCCGATGGCGAGGACAAATTTCAGGGCGAAATCCAGATACACCTTGGCCGTGAGGAGGGTGGCTGATTCTTGAGGGGCGAAGCTGGTGAGCAACAATACGACGTTGGGCAAAATCCACCACCCCATCGTCACGCCGCCAAAGAAAAGGGGAAGGCTCGCTCCGAGGAAGCCCAGGGCATAGCGTCGCTCTTTCCGCATCAGCGCGGGGACAAAAAAAGACCAGATTTGATACAGCCACACGGGTGCAGCAATCACAATCCCCAACACCAAGGCGATCGCCACTTTGGTGTCAAAAGCTTCGGTGACAGAGGTGTAATTGATATCCGCGTTGCGATTTCGCTCGCTCGCGATTTCGAGGACTGGTTGACTCAACGCCGACCAAACCGGGTCTGCCAGGAACCACCCTGCAATGGCGGCAATAACAACCGAAAAACCAATAATGCCCAACCGCTTGCGCAGTTCGACAAGGTGCTGACCGAGGGACATCCGTCCCTCAGGTGAGCGTCGGCGAGCCTCCGCCACGACTACTCCTTAGGGGATTCGGAGCCTTCAGAGCTAGCGGTGGTGTCCGACTCCCCTGCATCAGAGTCGGGGCGCACTTCGCTCTTGAAAATCTTCAACGACTGACCCACGCTCTTGGCCAGGGCGGGAAGCTTGGGTGCACCAAACAACAGCAAAACGACAACGATGAGTACGAGACCTGTCCATCCACCGAGATTGCCCGACATAACTGCCCTTCCCTTGCTTTCGTCTTGCAAACACTGTATCAGTGGGCCCCTGAGGGCGAGGAATACCGAGCCAGCGCCTTCTGCGCAAAGTCCACAATGGACTGCTGGGCGGTCGCCGGACCGGTGATGCGGACAACGTGGGAAAACGCACCGACAAAGGTCGTCAACGAACCATAGTGAGCAAAAGGCACCTCGGCGGTCACGGTCTGACCGCTGCGGGGGGCTTTCAGGCCGCGGGGCAAGTAATCTGCGATCAGAGGTAGAGCGCTTACCGGGCACTCGAGAGTGACCACGATGTCATCGTTGCTTGGTTCAAACAAATTGCTGGAGAGCGCAGTGAGAAGCTGGGTGTGATCTTCCTGCGCACTTTCGGTGAGTGCGACGTCGTCCATGTGGTCGACCCGGAATGTCCGCAATGCTTGCCTGGTGTGACAAAAAGCTCGGACGTACCACAGCGCGTCTCGGGATTCCAGAATCAGTGGGTCGATAGTGCGCGGGCCCGATTCGCCGCGTTTGTTGTGATATGTCAGGGTCACCGCCACCCCGGCTTCAATCGAGTCACTTAAGGTGGTGAGGCGCGCCTCTCCCGCCGGGGTGTTGACGACGATGCGACCCGAAGGGCCGGCGCCGGTTCCCCGACGGAGCTTGGCGGTGAGTTCCTGGACGTCGGAGCGAGCCGCGTATGCGGGGTGGCTCGCGAGATATTGCAGCCCGGCGAGAAGAGCAGAGGCCTCCCGGGCCGAAAAACGCGGCTTGTTGTCCAATGCGACTGTGTTCCAAAAAGTGATTCGGCGTTCGTTTTCAAACAGGTCCCAGTCGATATCAAACAAATCCAAGTGCGAATAGCTGCGACTATCCCCTGGCACGCCGGCACAAGCGATCATTTCGACTGCGCGAATAATTTCGGCTTCCTCGCGCTGGAAATGTGTCGCAGCTTCGGCGACAGACACCTCCTTGCGATCGAGCACAAACGGCACCAAAGAAAGCAGTAGCAGCAGTTTGTCGCTGGCCGGCGCCAGTGTTTGGTTACTCATGGTGAGCCACCAGCGCTGTCAAATTACCCACCACAGCGTCGAGGAGTGTGGGGGGATCGAGAACAACGACGTCATCGCCCAGCGAGGTGAGCTCATCAGCGAATATTGCTAGGTCTGTGTAGTGAACACGCAGGGTTTCCCCAGCGATATCTGTGCCTCTCCTGCTGGAGAGGACGCTCCAGGCGTCGGAATGGGGAGTAACGCCAAGGGTGGCGACCTGCTGCTGGAAAACTTCCTCGAGTGATTGCACGGCGAGATCGGTGACGTTCTCCGGAGCCTCTGCTGCGGGGCTCTGGGAGACTCGCACGGGTGACACTATTCTGCGCAGCAGAAAAGTTTTTGCCCGCTCCGAGGCGGTTTCGTGAGCATAGAGGTGCCACCGGCCTTCATGGCTCACCAGCGCCCAGGGTGACACTTCTCGCAGGGTTGCCCTGGTATCCCCCGCTTTCAAATACTCGAAGGTCATGGTGTGGCCTTCATCGATGGCGTCGCGAACGCTCGTGAGTGCCGGGTCTCTCGTGGAGATGACGGGGGCGTATCCCAGAAGCGATTCGGTAATGCTCACACCGAAAGAGGCCAGTTTCATCTGAGCTATTCGCGCTTCGGTGGAGAGCGATCCTTCCTGCCACAAGGCGGCGGAAAGATTGAGGAGAGCAATATCAGTGGGAGTGAATTCCACACCCTCGGGCAGGTCGTAGTCACCCTTGCGGATGCGATACGTGGTGAAGCGGTTGTTGGAATCCTCAGCGGCGGGAATCGACACCTCCAGTGGAATCCCCAAATCTCGCAGAGCGTCCTTATCCCGTTCAAAGCGCCGTTCCAGGGTTTCTCCTGATGCAGCTGAGCCACCCTCGGGTACGTAGCCGCGGACACTCCCAAGAATCTGATCTTTCGTCAGACCAAACGAGCTCGACATCAGAGCCAAAATCAGGTGAAAAAGCCTGTCTTCGGGGCGAACGCCACTATTGCTCATGCTCACGCGGTCATCCTATTAGGACCGAGCAATTCAGGGGCTAGTTATTCACGCCCAAGATGTCAAAGACATACACCAGGGTTGCGCCAGGCGGCACCCCCGGGGGAAGGGAGTCTTGGGCATATCCCAGCTGGGGCGGGATAGATACCAGCACCTGGGAGCCGACACTTTGACCAATGAGCGCCTGGGCCAGGCCGGGAATGACGCCTTCGCCGCTGAGGGAAGTGGTCACGTCTGTTGCCACCAGAGAGAGCGGAACCCGCTGGTCAAAAGAGGAGATAAAGACGGTTCGGGTGTCCCAGACCACGCCCGTGAGGGTCACCGTCACAAAACCACCGTCTTCCACCACCTGCCCATCGCCCTGCTTCAGCACCGAGAGGCGGAGGTCTTGTGGAACGGGGGCGTTGGGAAAGGTCAGACCGTGTTCTCCGGTGGGAGCTTGCACCACCGTGGGGAGTCCCGATTGGGGAAGCCTAGGTGAGCCGTCGGCTTGGGCTAGGTAAGTGTTTCGCACGTCAATCACTAGGGCGATCGTGGAATCTGATCGCAGATAGCCATCGTCTTCGATCGGGCCAAAAACATCTTCGACGGTGGAGGTGATGACTACGGTTGCTCCGGGTTTCTGGCACTCAAGAACGGTTCCGAAAAAATCGGGGAATTCCGAGAGCACGGGTCGGCGAACGGGGTCGGCCTCGAGATAGCTCGAGGCCGTCAAGAGTTCTTGATCCGCGCCCACGAAGACGCTGACATCGAAGTCAACGAAACCTCCCGCACGCGCCGGCTGGCCCGAACCTTCTGCCAACACGCTCATCTGGCGCTCATCACTGACCAGTGGCGTGGGGAACGACGCGCGGGGAAGACCCTCGAGGCTAGGTGTCAGCGAAACAAGGTTCGAGGTGCTGCCCGCTAGGAGAGTCGAAGTACATTCCTCTTGCGCGTCGGAGGAGAGAACCACCGCGGTTCCGAGTCCCCCGCCAACAAGGGCAACAACGGCTGCGAGACCAAGGAAAGAGGGCAGGGAAAGCTGAGGCATAGGAGAAGTCTACTTCGTGTATTTACTCAGAAGCTTTGCGGGAACGGGTGGCGCGAGCTTGGGCCTGACGCAGGGTCTGTCGAATCTTTTTGTCGCTCCCGTGGCGTTGCCCAGTGGCGCCTGGCGTCCAGAGCTCGACGTCTTCTTCTGAGTATTCAGGCTTTGCCACGCGGCGTTTGGTTTCGGGGAGAACAGCTCCCGGTGCCAAAAGTCTGGTGGTCACAACGAACCCGGTGTGACCGATCATGCGGTGCTCGGGACGTACGGCGAGCCCTTCGACGTGCCAGGGGCGAATCAACACTTCTTCCGAGTACGGCTCGGTGTAGCGCCCTGTCACTCGAAAGGCTTCTACAACACGAGAGAGCTGCGTGACGGTGGCCACATAAATAGTCACCACACCGCCAGGAATCAAAGCGTGGCTGACCGCGTCCACACACTCCCAGGGAGCCAACATGTCCAGGACAACTCGGTCAACACTTTCGGGGTCCTGCTCCAGAGCCCGGTCTTCGAAATCTCCGATTTCCACCGACCACTGCGCGGGCATTTCGCCGAAAAACATTTGGACATTCGCCTTGGCAATTTCGGCAAACTCACTGCGGCGCTCGATGGACAGAAGCTTTCCCTTATCCCCGATCGCACGAAGCAGGGACATGCTGAGGGAGCCAGAGCCAACACCGGCCTCCATGACTGTGTGACCGGGGGCGATATCGGCGATGGCAACAATGTGGGCGGCGTCTTTGGGATAAATAATGGCTGCTCCCCGGGCCATCGAGAGAACGAAGTCGCCCAGCAGTGGTCGAAGCGCCAAATAGCTGATGCCCGAGTCAGTAGCCACAGTGGAACCTTCAGGCACGCCTAGGAGTGCATCGTGGGGAATCACCCCTTTGTGGGTATGAAACTCGCCGCCTGCTTCGAGAGTGATGGTGTGAAGAGTGTTTTTTGGCCCGCGCAGTTGAACATGATCGCCCACCACAAACTCGCCGCGATGCGGGCTCACGCTGTTCTCCGGTGGGTGTGGAAGGCCCGGTCAATGTCATGGAGGGATTTCCCCGCCATCGAATCCCACAGCTCGTGGGCAGAGGTGTGGGGAATATCCACGTGCAAAGGAATCCCAATGGTGACAGCTCCGGCGGAAAAAGCGCTGGCTGCGCCAAAGCTGGAGTCTTCGAACGCAATCGTGTCATGAATGTTCACGCTGAGAGCAGCAGCCCCCGCCAAATAGGCTTCGGGGTCTGGCTTGGGGTGGGTGACGTCGTCGGCACAAATGATGGCCCCAAATACTTTTCGACCAAGTTCCCTGTCAAGAGCGTCAGAGAGTGCCCGGGCGTTGAGACCGATAGACATCGTGACGAGAGCACACGGAATTCCAGCATCCAAGAGCTCGCCCAAAATTTCTCTCGCCCCGGGACGCCAAGGAATCACAGCATCCACGTGGGCGCGCACGGTTGCTGAGAGCTTTGCGATGATCTCTTCGTGGGGAAGATCTACCCCCTCGGAGCGCAAAAGGCTTGCGGTATTCCACAAACCAGAGCCGACCAGGGCGTAGCCCTGTTCGTCTTTCCACGTGCCGCCGAAACTTTCCACAAGCTCCCGCTCGGCGCCCATCCAGTAGGGCTCAGAGTCGATGATGGTGCCATCCATGTCAAAGAGCACGGCACCGAGAGGGATTTTGGTCACAACCACGCAGTCTACTAGCGAGCGCCGGGAGTAGAGTGGGGGTACGAGTTCGGAGGTTGCATGACTGGTATTCCCCTGAGTAACCCCAGCACACTGCTGATTGTTGCGTTTGAGGGATGGAATGACGCGGGAGATTCCGCTACCACCGCAGCCCAAATGATTGTCGACCAATCTGGTCACGAACCGCTTCTTGAAATTGATCCGGAAGAGTATTTTGACTTCCACATGGCCAGGCCCGAGGTTGAGCAGGGCCCCGATGGAGCCAGATTCCTGGTGTGGCCCACTGTGACCTTGTTTGACCCCCCAACAGGCGACGAAGAGGCCCCCTACGTCTTGCTGGGGCACGAACCTTCCAGGCTGTGGAAGTCCTTTGCCTCCCAAATGGTCGACCACGCGCTGAGCGAGGGAATAGAAGCCATTGTGTTTCTCGGTGCGATGCTCGCTGATGTCCCACACTCAAGGCCCGTCAGGGTGACCTGCACCAGCGATGACCAGGCCATCAGGGATCACTTCGATATTGAAAAATCCGGTTACGAGGGACCCGTGGGGGTGTTGACGGTTCTCTCCCTTGCAGCCGCCGAAGCAGGAATACCTTCCCTGCACCTGTGGGCGCACGTCCCCCACTACGTCCACACTTCTCCCTCCCCCAAAGTGACTCTCGCTTTGTTGGAAGAGTTGCAGAACCGGGTGGGCATCAGTACCGATCGCACTGATCTTGAACTCGAAGCGATGCGGTGGGAAGAAGGCATCGATGCTCTGGCTTCCGATGACGACGACATGACGGCCTACATCGAAGGTTTAGAGCAAGCCCGAGACGCAGCAGACGCCCCCGAAGCTAAAGGCGAGGCCATTGCGGAAGAGTTTGAAAAATACCTGCAAAGCAGGCCTGATCGCCCCACAGCTGGCGAGGGTTAGCTAGAGCGGAGGTACCACTCCGGTTGTCAATAAGACCAGTAACACGCTCCCAAGTCCCAGCCGGTAGATCACAAAGGGCATGAAGCTCCTGGTGCTGATGTAACGCATGAGCCAGGCGATAACAGCTAAACCCACCCCGAAGGCGATAACGGTCGCCACAGCGGTATCCAAAAGCGTGAAGGGCCCTGCCTGACCGCTCGCCCCGAAGGCTGTGGTCAATTCATAGAACCCGCTGCCCAACACGGCCGGAACCGCCAAGAGAAAGCTATACCGGGTGGCAGACACGCGGTCATAGCCGAGCGTCCTCCCCATGGCAATGGTGGCACCAGATCGAGACACTCCGGGCACCAGGGCCAGGGCTTGGGCAAAACCAAACATCAGTCCGTGGGGCAAAGTCAGCGCTTGCAGATCTCGAGACTTTTTGCCCCACACATCTGCTGCCGCCAACACAAGGCCAAAAACAATCAGCACCGTTGCGACCAGCCAGAGGGACCGAAAAGTCCCCCGAATGTAGTCCTGCGCGGTATAGCCGATCGCCACGATGGGAAGGGTTCCGACGATAATCAACCACCCCATGCGGGCGTCGTTTCTGGACCCCGCTTCTGCGGTCTTCCACCAGGAGGGAACAGCGAGGGAAGAGAACCAAGACCTGAGGATCCGGCCAATGTCTTTGGCGAAATAGACCAGCACCGCAAGTTCGGTGCCGATTTGGGTGATCGCGGTGAAGGTGGCCCCAGGGTCAGTGGCACCGGGAAGAAATTCTCCCACAATCCGCAGATGTGCACTGGAAGAAACGGGGAGAAATTCGGTAAGCCCCTGCACAATTCCCAGCAGTATTGCCTCCAGCACGCCCATGCCCCAACGCTAGTGCCAATACCCCGATGCGCGACGGACTTTAGTGGTAATGTCATCACTTGGTCGGGTCGTGTACACAATCGATGGACTGCGCGCGGATGGCGGAATTGGTAGACGCGCTAGCTTGAGGTGCTAGTGCCCTAACGGGCGTGGGGGTTCAAGTCCCCCTTCGCGCACAAAATGCATCACCGAGGCCAAGGCCTCAAAAACCCCCAGAAATCGGCTTTCTGGGGGTTTTTTGTTGCGTGCCTTTCGCACTGATGAGTGGGACGCCAATACCCCCCTCTCCCCAGCGGTAAGGGAGAAGGGTTAGAATTTTGGCATGACTACTGCGACCCTGAAAAACTTTGTTAACGGCTCTTACGTTGAGTCCACATCTCAAGAAACCATTCCTCTTATAGACCCTTCTACGGAGGGTGTCTATGCCCACTCCCCCGTGTCCAATGCCCAAGATGTCGACACCGCCTACCGTGCCGCGGATGCGGCTTTTGAAGGTTGGGGCGGCACGACACCTGGTGAGCGCCAACTGGCGCTTTTTCGCATTGCCGATGAAATGGAAAAGCGGGCCGAAGAATTTGCTGATCTAGAGTCGCAAGACACTGGAAAGCCACGAGGTTCACTCGTTGACGATGAAATCATGGTCAGCGTTGACCAGATCAGATTCTTTGCTGGTGCCGCGAGAAATCTTGAAGGCCGCAGTGCGGGGGAATACATGAAAGACCACACCTCTTTCATTCGTCGCGAGCCGATCGGGGTTATCGGCCAGGTAACACCGTGGAACTATCCCCTGAACATGGCGGTGTGGAAATTTGCACCAGCTGTTGCTGCGGGAAACACGACGGTGCTGAAGCCTTCAGACACCACGCCGCAGAGCACCCTACTTTTAGCAGAAATTTGTTCCCTGCACCTTCCCCCCGGCGTGGTGAACGTGCTGACCGGTGACCGGACTACGGGCGCTGGACTGATTGACCACAAAATTCCACAAATGGTGTCGATTACCGGTTCGGTGCGCGCAGGTATGGAGGTGGCTAAGGCTGCTTCGCAGGATCTGAAGCGGGTCCACCTCGAGCTCGGTGGCAAGGCTCCCGTCATCGTGTTCTCCGATGCCGACATTCCTCTTGCCGTCGAAGGTATCGGCATCGCCGGTTACTTCAACGCCGGCCAAGACTGCACCGCCGCTACGCGGGTGTTGGTGCACAAGGACATTCACGATGAATTCGTGTCTGCCCTGACGGAATGGATTTCTGGCAACGTTGCCACCGGAATGCCAGCAGACCCCAATAGCTTTTACGGCCCGGTCAACAGCGAAGCGCAGTTGACCCGAGTAATGGGCGTCATCCACGCGCTTCCCGACCACGCTTCTATTGCAACAGGAGGAGTCCGTAAGGGAGCATCGGGTTACTTCATTGAGCCCACGGTCATCACAGGGCTAGGCCAGAAGGATGCCGCGATTCAAGAGGAAACTTTTGGGCCCGTCATTACGGTGCAGAGCTTCACATCTGAAGAAGAAGCGCTCGGACTTGCCAACGACGTCCAATACGGGCTGGCCTCGAGCGTGTGGACCAAGGACCACGGTCGTGCGATGCGGAGCGCGAAACAGCTTGATTTTGGCGCAGTGTGGATCAACTGCCACATCCCCCTTGTCGCTGAGATGCCCCACGGTGGCTTCAAGCACTCGGGATATGGCAAGGACCTCTCTGCCTACGGCTTTGAGGACTACACGAGGCTCAAGCACGTAATGTCCTTTATCGGCCAATAACTAAGAAGCAGTCCCGTCGTGGGGGTCAGGTTCGGTGACAGAGTCTCTGTCGCCCGAGAGCGCAGGGCTGAAGACCCAAATGACCTCAGCAGGTTCTCCCTCGTCAAGATTTTGGAAGCTGTGTGCCTCTGTGGGCGAAAATGTTATTGCGTCACCTGACCGCAGCGTGATGTGCCGTTCCCCGAGGGTTAGAGTCATCACACCCCTGAGAACGTAGGCGAATTCGACTTGGCTTGGGAGCGAGTAAAGTTCGGGCCCAGAGCCTCCGCCGGGCCGGATCGTGCTGTGGATAACCTGCAATCGCTTTTCATACGAAGGGGTGAGTAGCGCCTCGGAAAGCCCTTCGCCCCCGAAACTTAGGAGCACACGATCCTCAAGTCGGACGAGATCTTGACCGGCTGAGGGATCAAAAAGATCCCCCACTGAAATTTCAAGGGTCGAGCACAGTCGAAGCAGAACGGCGACCGACGGAGTTGCCTGATTCCGCTCCACCTTCGAGAGATACCCCTTGGTAAGGCCTGAACTATCCGCAAGTTCTTCGAGCGTTAGGATTCGGGACTCTCTTGCCTGTCGGAGCCTTCCCCCAAGGCTGGAGAGGGAACCATGCACCTCGGCAAGGAGATTCTGGAGATTTTCCACTAGAGAGCCTCGTGGGGGGAAAGGTGCTCATGAGCGGCGACCCACCGCCCCCCCCTGAGACAGAAGACAATCGTTTCTCGTTCCGTCACAGTCTCAACTTTCCCGTTCATTTCGATACGAGTATGAACAGCATGGGAAAAAATTGCCAGGTCCGGTGCCAGCAGCTGGACCTTTTGGTCGTGAGAATCACACGAGCGGATGCGGAAACTGTACTGTTTTTCCCAAGTCTCCCAAAGGTCTAACCATTCTTGCCTCGAGGTAAGAACGTCGGGGTGGTTGTAGAAAATGAAAGTTGCGTCCTCTGAAAAGTAATTGAAATACAGTTCCTTTTCGTGAGATCCGAAAGCACGGACAAGGGCGTCCGCTGTGTCTCTTACTTCCTGTGATGCATTGTCATTCATCGCGTGGCCTTTCCTCGGAGGTAGTGTAGGAGCAGGAATGAAAGTTGGGGAAAGACAGCATGCGAATCGCTCAGGCTACTGATTTGAGCCACCTCCTGAAAACCGGAATGCCCATCTATCCCGGTGATCCGGCTGTTGAGATAACCCCCGCCGCCACCATCGTTCCGGATGGTTTCAATGTGCTGAACGTTCACTTCGGTTCGCAGTCTGGGACTCATATCGACGCACCATTCCACTTCGTTTCCGACGGCTCCACAATTGATGAGTTCGGGCCCGGTCTTTTTTTGTGTGCTGCAACTGTGGTAGTTGCCACCGGGCTTGCTCAAAACTCTGAGATTCCCCCGGAGATGATTCCTGTACCTTCCGCCCCGGGAGGAGCTCTGTTGATCAACACGGGATGGTCGAAACACTGGGGAACAACCGAATATTTTTCTCACCCTTACCTGAGTCCGCATGCTGCCCGGCTTATTGTCCAGCGCGGCTACTCGGTCGTCGCCATTGACGCGTTGTCTGTTGATCAAACGGAGGGGGGTACTGGAAAGTTCGACGCCCACATGGAAATACTCGGCGCAGACATCCCCATTGCGGAGAATTTGACCAACCTCGCCTCGATCACATGGTCCTGTCTCTTATACACATCTGACGCTGCCGACGAAGAGGATAGTG